>Ga0172380_10000530_pt1 | contig 73657 bp, 63 predicted proteins | sample Leawe162metaG_FD_119747 | JGI IMG/M metagenome (GOLD analysis project Ga0172380, IMG submission 119747) | Leachate microbial communities from a municipal landfill in Southern Ontario, Canada - Leachate well 162 metaG | ecosystem: Engineered > Solid waste > Landfill > Unclassified | place... | reverse complement strand
TTCAGTTGGTTAGAATACCGGCCTGTCACGCCGGGGGTCGCGGGTTCGAGTCCCGTCCGCTCCGCCAACATTAAGAGATAAGCCTCATCGAAAGATGAGGCTTTTTTCGTTATGGCGTCGCGGGTAATTCGTGTCCGTGACGCTAACGCTTCGGGCTCGAAGCATGTGGTTATCGTCATAGTCGGGCATCATGTAGATGACATTCTTATCAGAATATGAAATTTTTGTTTTAAAGCTAAACCTATTCTATTAATTAGCAAAGTTTATCCATTTCCGAAAGCCCAACTGAGTCATCTTCTGTGGCTCCTCAAGACATTAATGCTATCGAGCATTACATAACAATATCGCCATACCTATTGAAACAACGATTTGCCAATGTGTGCTGCCTCGGCCATGACTACATCTGTTCTATCGGATTCAATTTGATTCAAACGGTTGCTGTCTGATGGCACTAGGACGTGTTCCTGTAGTCGCCCAAAGCCATGCTACTTCATTTTCAAAACGATTGAGGGAAAGGATAGATAAGCGCACAGATGCAGCAAGGTGCGCTTAGGAAGGGGGGCTACTGGTTGTGCTCAGAATGTTTGCGATGGAGAACTTCAAGTAGTTCATCTTCGAGTTCGAAGCGTGTTTCCATGTTATGGGCGAGCTCAGATAGGTCTTTATCGAGTTGATATAATACGAAATCGTCTTGTGTTTCCGCATATTTATCGTTGAAATCTAATGCTGCATTCGTGGTTGGCGTTATCTTGGGCAATACTTGTTGCGCGAGCGTTTTGCTTGATTCGCCATATTCACTGCAGGCATTAACGACTTTATCATAGACCTCGAAATGTCCTTCGGAGACATAGTCAACTAATAAGTCACAGAAAGATTTAACATGTTCGAACGAGGGAAGCGATTTTTCTGATTTACCGTAAGGGGGAAGCCCAGCAATTTGGCAGTAATGCACTAACAGTTTTCGACGGTTTTTTAGCCATTGATCAATAAGCTTATTTGAACCGCCCCACTTCTGTTCTGCTTTTTCGAGTTCTCTCAGCATGATGCATTCCATTTAAGTGCCAGCACATAACTCTAATGTAGGGACAAGTTGCTAATCGATCAACTCTTTTCATGCGAATTTGCGAGAATGACTAAATGGACAAACCAGCTGTTTCATATCGAAAAATGCAAATAAAAAGCCCAACGATAGAAACCTATCGTTGGGCGAGTAAAGTTTATAGCAGGCTCGATGCGACGAGCTTCTTGATTGTTCTTGCTAGCGCAGACTTTTTATACCAAAGGCGGGGAACCGGCGCAACTTTTTTCTGTCTGAGTGTGACTTCGTTACGAATAAATGAGCAGTATGTTAGCTGGCTAACATTTTCCGGTTTATGCGGTCAAATCGACGCCAATGATGGGGAATAGCTCACATAAATTTGCACATAAAGGTTACATTATTCGCGTAAATGCTAAACTACCGACCCAGCGGATCTCAATAAGACTAGGAACCAAGCCCAATGGCAGAATTAAAGAATGATCGTTATTTACGCGCCCTACTAAAAGAGCCTGTCGATGTGACCCCTGTGTGGATGATGCGTCAAGCTGGCCGTTATCTTCCTGAATATAAAGCCACTCGCGCTCAAGCGGGTGACTTCATGTCTTTGTGTAAAAATCATGAGCTTGCCTGTGAAGTCACGCTGCAACCTTTACGTCGTTATGATCTCGATGCGGCGATTTTGTTTTCCGATATCCTAACAGTGCCCGATGCTATGGGTTTAGGTTTGTATTTTGAGGCGGGTGAAGGCCCACGTTTCGAACGCCCAACAGACACTATCGATGCGATCAAAAAGCTCTCAATTCCAGATCCAGAAGATGAGCTTGGTTATGTGATGAAAGCCGTTAGCACTATTCGCCGTGAACTGAATGGTGCAGTGCCGTTAATTGGCTTTTCTGGTTCACCTTGGACCTTAGCTACTTACATGGTTGAAGGTGGTTCGAGCAAAACCTTCGAAAAAATTAAGAAGATGGCTTACGCTGAGCCAATGGCATTACACATGCTGTTAGATAAATTAGCCGATTCAGTGATCTTATACCTGAATGCTCAAGTTGCTAACGGTGCGCAATCTTTGATGATATTTGACTCATGGGGCGGTGCGTTATCGCATTCTGCTTACCGTGAGTTTTCTTTGCGTTATATGCAGAAGATTATTGATGGTCTGACACGCTTTGCCGATGGCCGTAAAGTGCCAGTGACGCTGTTTACTAAAGGCGGTGGTTTGTGGCTAGAAGCGATGGCAGAAACTGGCTGTGATGCACTAGGTTTGGATTGGACGGTAGACATTGCCGATGCCCGTCGTCGTGTAGGCCATAAAGTGGCATTGCAAGGCAACATGGACCCATCTATGTTGTATGCGCCAATTCCACGTATCGAAGAGGAAGTTGGTCATATTTTAGCGGGTTATGGTGAAGGTACTGGCCATGTATTTAACCTAGGCCATGGTATTCATCAGCATGTCGATCCAGAACATGCTGGCGCCTTTATCAAGGCGGTTCATGCGCAATCAAAGCAATACCATAAATAATTTTTGGTTTGCGAAACAGGCCCGCTTGCGGGCCTGTTTTATATCCGACATTTGAATTTGATAGCGTTGGAGCTTCTGGCGAAGGTATCTTTATGGATTAGCGTATGCGGTGGTTTCTATCGTCTGCGAGCTTAATGAGTCTTACTTTTAAACAACGACTTGAATTCCCTATATTCACATACTGATTATGTATGAATTATCTTGATAAAAAAGTAAAATTTATAATCGTTTAATTTATAAATTTTAATTTAAATCAAAGGTATAAAATTGATTTAATTGCATGAAAATGTCTACTTTAGCAACGACTAAAGCGAAGTGATGTTTAATACTATTCGCAAATGAGATATGTTGCATGGCGCAGTGAAGGATTATGCAAGGCCGTCAATCAATTTAGTCATAACAAGCCGTGGTAAGAGATGCACATTGGCAAGAAAATAATGGTATTTATTGCGGGCTTTTGTCTCCCTGCGGTGGTAATTGTCTCCTATTGTCTTGGTTATTGGTACGACCACCGTGTCGAGCTATTACGTCAAGATAGTGCTAACCGTGAGCTTGCCAATATCCAGCAGCAGTTTCAAATTGATGTCGATCGCTTAACCTTTCTCACTAATATCTATGCCTTACCTTTGTCTCAATTAGATGAAGACCAACTTAAAAAGCTTGAATCCTCGTGGCGCGATAGCTCAATGTCAGCCAATCTGAGTTGGTATATTCTACGGCAGGGTGAATTGCACCCTTTTTTCCCCAATGAACGTCCCTTTGAGAATGATAAGTTACGAGAAATCGCCAGTGCTATTGTCAGTGCCGACAAGCCCAGTGTTGCTGGCGCTTATTTGATGGGCAAGTATGCTTATGTCGTTACTTCCGTGGCTTCTGCGCCCAATGAATCTGTGCTGCTGGTACGCCAACTGACTGATAAAGACTTACTGGAATATGCTCAAGCCTTATTGGTGACTAAGGTGAGCATGAGCCATTCTCGCGACGTTACACCAACAGTTGATGGTGTGCACAGTGACGCGATTAACATTCCAAGCCTGCTAAAAGATAAGCCTGTCTACCTGCAAGTACTGTTTTCCGATGGTCCCTTTAGGGAGGTTAAATTTCAACTCGATTGGGTATCGCTCGGATTTATTCTCTTTGGTGTGTTTATTGTTGGTCTTGGTTATATTTGGCTGCGTTCGGGCTTACTCAAACCCTTTAAAAATCTGATGCATCAATTGGCGCTGGTCGATCCTATGTCTAGTGTCTATCAACCCGTTACAAGCGAGGGTAATGAAGAATTAGAAGTGCTCGCCAGCCGTGTTAATAGCTTGCTGGCAAGAATTTATCAGCAAAAAGAACGCGCGAAAATCACCTTAGAATCCATTGCTGAAGCGGTGATTTTGACCGATGTCGATGCCAACGTGATTTATATGAATCCGCGGGCCGAGTTGCTTCTCGATGTCGCCAGTTGCTATGCCATAGGTCAGAGCCTTGCGAGTCTGTTAAAGGCTGGGGAGCAGTTGAATCAGGCGGTTTTTACCTGCATTCGTCTCGAAGAATCAGCGCCGCAGGTCGAGAAAATCAAGCTATTAACTGCTTCGCCTCGGATTATGGAGCGCAGTATTAGCAATCTGCGTAATCACGATAAAGAAATTGTTGGTACTGTCGTGGTATTGCGGGATATCACTCAAGAAGAGTTGCTTAAACACCAGCTACAAAAAAGGGCAAATTTCGATAGCATAACAGGGCTGCTAAACCGTCAGGCATTTGATGAGCAGTTACCCCAATTTGCCGCTTCAGCCAAAACTATCGCCGTTTGTTACCTTGATTTGGAGCAATTCAAGTTGATTAACGACAGCTGTGGCCATACTGCAGGCGATCGTATGCTTGCTATGGTGGCTAAGGCAATGCAGGCTTGTCTTGGGTCACAGGAGCTATTGGCGCGCCTTGGTGGCGATGAGTTTGGTTTAGTGATTTGTAATCGTAGTGCCTTATCTGTGGCGCAATTACTGAAGCAAATGATCGCGCAAGTCTCCATGCAAGTGTTGAACGATAAGAACTGTAATTATAAAGTTGGCCTCAGCATAGGTGTCGCTTTTGGTCGTGCGCCCTATATTGATGCGCAAGAATTATTAAAAGACGCTGATATCGCCTGCATTGCCGCTAAAGCTAAGGGTGCTAATCAAATTCATTTTTACGATGATAAAGATAAAGAACTCACCTACCAAAGAAATGCGCCTAAGTGGGCGGTACGTATCGCGCAAGCGATTGAAGAAAACGAGTTGATCCTTTATTACCAACCGATCCGCGGGCTAGGCAGTGGTCCGCAGCGACAACGAATGGAAATCCTGTTACGAATTCAAGAGCCCTGTGGCCGCATTTTGGCGCCTGCGCAGTTTATAGCCGCCGCTGAACGTTTTAAGTTGATGCCTGATATCGATAAAGAAGTCATCCGCAAAGCTTTTTTATGGTTGTCTTTGAACCCCGTGCTTTGGCCTGATCATTGTATTTCGATTAACCTTTCGGGCAATAGTTTAGGCGCCGAAGGTATGGTGGAATATATCGCCCAGCAGCAACACATTTTTGATATTCCAAGCCAATGTATTTGCTTCGAAATTACTGAAACCACCGCGATCCAAAATCGCAATCGTGGTATGGAAATGTTGAAGCAGTTACGTAAACTCGGTTTTTCATTTGCACTGGATGATTTTGGCAGTGGTTTTGCCTCTTATGGCTATCTGCGTGAGCTGCCCGTGGATTATGTCAAAATCGACGGCTGTTTTATTAAGAATCTCGCCGTGAATGCTAAAGACTACGCCATCGTTAAATCGATTCAGGATGTTTGTCGGGTTATGGGAATCGAGACTGTTGCTGAATTTGTTGAGAATCAGGATATTATTGACAGGTTGTTGAGCATAGGCATTAACTATGCGCAAGGTTATGCGATAGGGCGCCCGCAACCCTTAGCTAATTATCGTGAGCAATACGAGATGAGGCTTGCACAACGCGCGTGAAGGATTGCGCTTTTAGCGTGATTATGCCAATTTAGCAAAAGGCGTAATTAACATAGCGATAACAAAGGAATGACTATGGATGGACTCACTGGCAAGGTCGTGATCATCACGGGTGCCTCAGAAGGTATTGGTCGGGCGCTCGCAGTGGCAATGGCGCGAATGGGCTGCCAACTAGTGCTCAGTGCGCGTAATGAAACACGTCTCGCCTCACTCGCTTTAGAAATCGCTAATTATGGTCCGCCTCCTTTTGTATTTGCCGCCGATGTCTCCAGCCCAGAACAGTGTGAAGCCTTAGTTGAAGCTGCTGTTGCGCATTATGGCCATCTCGATATTTTGATTAACAATGCTGGCATGACTATGTGGTCACGTTTTGATGAACTGACTCAGCTCTCGGTGCTTGAAGACATAATGCGGGTGAATTATCTTGGTCCTGCGTATTTAACCCATGCCGCGTTACCGCACTTGAAAGCCAGTAAAGGCCAAGTGGTGGTTGTGGCGTCAGTCGCTGGATTAACGGGCGTTCCTACTCGCAGCGGTTATGCCGCTTCTAAACATGCTGTGATTGGTTTTTTCGATTCTTTGCGGATTGAATTAGTGGATGATAATGTGGCCGTAACTGTTATTTGCCCCGATTTTGTGGTGTCACAAATTCACAAACGTGCCCTCGATGGTGCAGGTAATCCTTTAGGCAAATCTCCGATGCAGGAAGCTAAGATACTGACGGCTGAGCAATGCGCTAATATGATGTTGCCAGTGATTGCAACTCGAGGTCGTCAGCTGATTACTTCACTTCGCGGTCGTTTGGGGCGTTGGCTTAAGCTGATCGCACCAGGCTTAATCGACAAAATTGCCCGCAGGGCGATCGCCTCCGGGCACTAAAGTCTTTGCCACTACAAGCTATTTGCCACTCTTATTGAGATGCTTAATGATGGATTGTTCAGCTTCACTTTGAGTCGCTTTGTCCCCATCGATATCGATAGTCACAGTCGCGTTATGGCCCGTCATATCCTCTGCAATATGAAACCAATCTGGATGCCAGTAAAAGCTGGCTCCTTCTAGGGTTTGCCAGTTATGCACGCCTGATTTTTCACCTTGATAAATAAGATCTTTTATCGAATAACCCATATATTTACCCCATTAATTTCATGATTGTTAAAAATATAAGAAGCTAAATGGTGCACGTCATCTTAACCTAGGTATGTGCTTTACATCACATTTTAAGGTAAACATAAACCCCGCCAGAGCGAGGTTTATGAATAGCGTTAGTATCTTAGCGAGATTAAGGTTTAGCACACTTATGGTTTGGTGCACTGGGTTGGCGAACCCACGCCTTTCCACAGGGTTGTACCATCAGTGAGTGACAAGGGCACAAAGGTTAAACCTTGGCTCATATTGGCGGGTGGCAAATCGGTTTCTAACTCATACATGCCCATGGGGATAGCCCCTGATGTGGCATTGGCGGCTGTTTGCGCGGCCGCAAGGCTTGAGTAGTGCAGGCCTAACATATCGAAATGGCTGCGCCAATCTTTGCCTGTGAGCTGACTCAAAGACACCAGCATAAAGTCGTTGCCCGGAATATCTTTCACCGTTTTGCCACCGTAGACACTATTGCCTTCAAACGAAAATTGGCTAAAGCCCAGTTTGCTACGATTCGCTTCCCAATCACTGGCGTTATTCGCATATTTACCGAAAATACGACTGTGTTGATACAGCAAGGTAAAGAGATTAAAGCCATTGTTCAGAGTGGTGCCGTCACTGAGTGTCATGCCGTGAGCCTTAAGCGCCATTTGGATGTAAAACGCCATGCGATAACCGTTATGGACAGCATAAGCATTGCTGGCCCAAGGCGCAGTGTATCTGTCTTCACCAGCATCGAGCATCTTACAATTGGCGCCAAACACTACGCGTTTACCACTGGTGTTTGTTGTACCTGCGGCATCGGACATAAACACATAAAAGAGATCCTTGTGGTTCATGTGACCATCGGTCACTGTGCCTGTATTGCCGTCGCGCAGATAATGGGTTTTCCACTTCACCACATAGGGGAAGATATTGTTGGAGTTTTCCCCTGCGCGGCTGCCATAACCTGCCCAGTTATCATGATCACTTGCCGCAGCATATTGCACATTGAGACGGTTAGTTTGCAGATTGTGGCCTAACTCATGGTTATCACCCCAACCCGTTGGGTCGATATTCCATGCTGCGTCCCAAGGATTACCGCTACAACCTCCACCGCACTGGGCATTTTGGTCATAATTCGCGTGTTGAATGATAGTGCGGGTATGCAGACTATTATCGATACAGTCGTCGCCAAACAGTCCTTTGCAGGCCGCTAGTACATCGGCAGGTAAGGATTCACTTAAGCTCTTGCCTTGGATCTTAAGCCCCGCAAGGGTGTAAACGCTGTTGATATGGTCATCGACAATACTTTTGAGTAGCGCGTTTACATCGGGTACATCCCCGCCGATGGCGTTTAAAAAGCGGTCGCGACGCAGATGCTGCTCGGCACCATCGGTGCGCAAGTCCACATGGGGTAATTCGGTATTTTGGATGCGATCGTTAAAGGTTGCTATTTCTGCAGGGTTTGAAAAATCCATAATGGTCGGATGTTTAGCCACATGCTCAGCGCTGACTTCGACACTTAACGCGCCGCCATCAGTACTCGAAGTATCACCACTGATATACAGATAAATTGGCCCGCCGTAGGGGGAAGAAAATTCAAGACTTTGTCCTTGAGCTAAGCGCAGGCGTTGCTGCGCCAACTCCAATGGACCGCGGTAGATTTTCTGCTCATAGGCACGGTTAGTATTACGTCTGTGGTAGTTGAGTTTGATCTCCACATTCGCAGCGCTGCTATCGAGACGAGTCAGCTTAATGGTTTGTCCTGGCAGTGCATACCAGCCCGTGGTCGTCCATTGGCCTGCATAGGGCACGCTAATGGTTTTATGTTCTGTGACAGTCGCAGGATAAGCGTAGTGCGCATTGCTGCCCTTGCTGAGGTTGGCTCTGTCGGTAACATATTCACCTAAATCTGGCTGGGCTAAGTTATGGGTACGGGCATAGCTGACGGTCCAATCGGCAAACAGGGCCTGCTGCCACTGGGCATATTCGCTGTAGGCTATGGGGTAGTCAATCTCGCTGCGATACTTATCGGCGAGCAGCAGTCCGGCCTTCATCAAAGGGAAGTCTGCTTTGGTAAACACATCGATAGCATGGGTATCTAAGGTTTCAGCATTGGCTCGATACCAATCGGCACCCGCTTTGAATGAGTCAACAAAGGCGGCAGTATTACAGCTCAAGTAATTACCGCCACAGTCGTTGAGTACTGAGGTGTCGAAGCGGCCTTCGTTAAGCTTACCGAGCAAATTATTCACTTTGGTCAGGGCGGTGTCTTCGACCAAAATATCGGTCACACTGAGGTTATTGGCATTGAGTTTTGACCAGTAATTGCCAGAGGTAGAAAGCCCCATCTCAAGATAAAGTGGCGACAGTATTGGGCTTTCATTACGCCAGTAGTTAGAGAGCAACAAGGGAATTCCTGCCGCTTTGGCGTTAGCGATCGCGGCTTTTATGCCTGCAAAACCGAGTGACTGACGGTCTATGTCACTAATGATAATCAGATCCGGTTTCAGTGTGTTGATACAGTTGCTTAACTCGCTGTAGTCACAGGTATTTGCTGTATTAATGCTATGGGCTGCGGGGTAGTTGTTTGTGAGCCAAGTGCGGATCCCTTCATTATGGGGAAAGTACCAACTGTCAGCCTTGCTCGGCATTTGGGCGGTCACTATGCTGAGGCCGTCGGTTTTATCGGCGCCTTTGGTCAGCCAGCCTAAAAGGTTTTTCAATAAAGTATCGGTTTGCGCCGAAGTGTTGACAGAAAATAGATTTCCTCCCATGGCCGCATATCTTTGCCCCTGTTGCTCGCCCGCCATCACTAACCCACGAACGGCGCTTGCCCCACTGCCATCGACATTTGATGGTAAGACAGTAAAAGTGTTCTCCGGCATAAAGCTCGAAAAGGTAATTGAGTCATGGGTTGGATGCCAAGAGATGCTGCTACCGACACCTTGATATAGCTGATTTATCTGGGCTTTACGTTTGATGTCGATATTAGCGAGTTCGGCGATGCTGAAATCAATTAACTCACTCGCACTGGCAAGCCTGTGGTCTTGGTGTTTAATGGCATTTTCGGCATTACTGATAAATGTCGGCGTGATAGTGCAATCGGCCGTCATGGCCGCAGTGGTGTAAGTCAGCACATTGAGCGTGCCACCACAGCCAGTAATGCCCTCAAGCGTAAAGCCGGTATCGGCAGTAATGCTAAAAATAGCGCTTTTGCCAGACTCCACTTTTTGGCTGCTTGGACTCAGTGCGCCACCTATTACCGATAGGCTGCTGGCGGTGTATTGCACCAGTGCGGGAGGTTGGACTGGCGGCTGAGTGGGTGGTGTTGTCGTGCCAGCATCTTCTGAGCCGCCACCGCATCCGCTAAGCAGTATGGCAATGGAGGCATAAAGTAGTCTAATCCTCATGGGGAGTCCTTGAACTTGGTATATTTAACATTTGGTTGACATTGTATCTTGTTGCTCCTGTTTTCAATAGAATTAATTATATAATTTTATTGAAAATCATGATGTTATATTTGACGCTTGTCAAAAAACAGGCACAAAAAAACCGGCTTCTTGCCGGTTTTTTAATAGAGATATTAATTAATCTTGCTGTTCACGTGCGATTGCGCGATAACCAATATCGGTACGGAAATACACATCATCCCAGTGAATTTCATCAACTAATTTATAGGCGGCTTTTTGCGCTTCGGTGACTGTGTTACCCAGTGCCGTCGCACACAATACGCGACCGCCGTTGGTAACGACGTGGCCGTTTTTCATCTCAGTGCCCGCATGGAACACTTTGCCATTGTTATCGCCAAGGCTGAGACCGTCAATCACATCAAATTTGCGATACTCATCTGGGTAACCGCCAGCAGCCAATACCACACCCACGGCTGCGCGCTCGTCGTATTCAGCGGTCACTTTATCTAACTCGCCACGGGTGGCGGCTAAACAGAGTTCCACTAAGTCAGACTTTAACCGCATCATGATTGGCTGAGTTTCTGGATCGCCGAAGCGGCAGTTGTACTCGAGCACTTTGGCGCTGCCATCGGGCGATATCATCAAACCCGCATACAAAAAGCCTGTGTAGACATTGCCTTCTGCCGCCATACCATCAACCGTTGGGCGAATGACGTTCGCCACAGTCCAATCGTGTACCGCTTGGGTTACCACAGGTGCTGGCGAGTAAGCGCCCATGCCGCCAGTATTTGGGCCGTAATCGCCGTTATCACGGGCTTTATGATCTTGGCTGGTGGCCATTGGTAGAATATTCTTACCATCGACCATCACGATAAAGCTGGCTTCTTCGCCCTTGAGAAACTCTTCAATCACTACGCGCGAACCCGCTTCGCCAAACTTGTTACCGGCGAGCATGTCATCAATTGCGGCATCGGCTTCAGCTTGGTCTTGGGCGATGATCACGCCTTTACCTGCGGCTAAACCGTCGGCTTTGATAACCACTGGATAACCCGTTGTGGCCGTTAATTCACGCACGAAAGCTTTGGCATCGCTGATTTCAGTGCAGTTTTTATAACCCGCCGTTGGAATATTGTGGCGGGCTAAAAAGTCCTTAGTGAAGGCTTTTGAACCTTCGAGCTGAGCTGCCGCCTTAGTTGGGCCAAAAATCGGTAAACCTGCGGCGTTGAATGCATCAACTACGCCCATCACTAATGGCGCTTCTGGGCCGACTATGGTCAGTTCAATCTTATTGGTTTTCGCAAAATCGAGCAGAGCAGGGATGTCTGTGGCGCTGATCGCCAGATTTTCAACATTAGGTTCTAGGGCTGTGCCCGCATTGCCGGGTGCTACGTAAACGGTATCAACTTGAGCCGATTGAGCGGCTTTCCAAGCTAGGGCATGTTCGCGGCCGCCGCTACCAATGATCAACACTTTCATGGTTAAAACTCCCACACATCGCAAAGGAAAAGGCCCTAATCGCTAGGGCCAAGTTTGATTTAAGTTGTTATCAATGACGGAAGTGGCGCATGCCTGTCATCACCATGGCCATGCCGTGCTCGTCTGCTGCTGCGATGATTTCAGCATCGCGCATTGAGCCGCCCGGTTGGATGATGCAGCTAATGCCCGCAGCCGCTGCGGCATCAATACCGTCACGGAAGGGGAAGAAAGCATCGGATGCCATTACAGAGTTCACCACTTCTAAACCTTCATCGGCAGCCTTGATACCAGCGATTTTCGCGCTGTAAACGCGGCTCATTTGGCCTGCGCCGACACCGATAGTCATGCCGTCTTTGGCATAAACGATGGCGTTAGATTTAACGAACTTCGCCACTTTCCAGCAGAACATTAAGTCTTTCAGTTCGCTTGCAGTCGGTTGACGTTTAGAAACCACTTTAATGTCTTCTAAATCGACCATACCTTGGTCGCGATCTTGCACCAGTAAGCCGCCGTTAACACGTTTGTAGTCTAAGGTTTGGGTCTTAGTATTCCACTGACCACATTCTAATAAACGCACGTTGGTCTTTTTCGCAACCACATCGCGCGCCGCTTGGCTGACGCTTGGGGCGATAATCACTTCAACGAATTGACGCTCAACGATCGCACTCGCCGTCGCCGCATCTAATTCGCCGTTGAAGGCGATAATGCCACCGAAGGCTGAGGTTGGGTCAGTTTGATAAGCGCGGTTATAGGCATCGAGTAAATCTTTGCCTAAGGCCACACCACAGGGGTTAGCGTGTTTAACGATAACGCAGGCGGGTTCCAAGAATTCTTTTACGCACTCAAGGGCGGCGTCGGTATCGGCAATGTTGTTGTAAGACAAGGCTTTGCCTTGCAACTGAATCGCGGTAGCCACAGAAGCTTCATCAATTTTAGTGTCAACATAGAAAGCCGCTGCTTGATGGCTGTTTTCGCCATAGCGTAAGTCTTGTTTCTTCACTAATTGGGTGTTGAAAGTGCGTGGGAACTTAGAATCAGCAAAGCATTCGTCCGTGCTGTGTGCAGGAACCATAGTACCGAAGTAGTTGGCGATCATGCCATCGTAACCCGCAGTGTGCTCAAAGGCCGCAATCGCTAAATCGAAACGCGTCGCATGGGTCGTGCTGCCATTGTTAGCCGTCATTTCTGCCAGTACGCGTGAGTAATCGGCCGCATTAACGACTATGGTAACGTCTTTGTGGTTTTTTGCCGCCGCGCGCACCATAGTTGGACCGCCAATATCGATATTTTCGATAGCGTCTTCTAAGGTACAACCAGCTTTAGCCACAGTTTCAGCGAAGGGATAAAGGTTAACCGCAACCAGATCGATGGCATTGATATTGTTGTCGGCCATCACGCTTTCATCAAGACCGCGGCGCGCTAAAATGCCGCCGTGCACTTTAGGGTGCAGCGTCTTAACGCGACCGTCCATGATCTCAGGGTGTCCTGTGTAATCAGATACTTCGATAACAGGCACGCCGTTATCCGCTAACAAGCGAGCGGTGCCGCCAGTTGATAACAATTCTACACCTTGGGCGTGAAGTGCTTTGGCGAACTCGAGAATTCCGGTTTTATCTGAAACGCTTAACAGCGCGCGACGAATGGGTCTGGCATTATTTGCAGCAGTCATTTGGGTACAGGGTCCAGTTATTTTAGTTTCAAGGATCTTTCGGAAAACAGAACAGCCTTAACGCTGTACTGCTTTCCAAAAGTCCCTTGGTCCTATTTTTACTTTATTAGCTAACTTTTTATCCCTTCGTCACAGCGCGCGTATTCTAGCGTAAAACTCGATTTACGGGTGTTTTTTCTGCGTGATTTCACAATATTCATTTCAGAACAAAGCGGCATTGCCGTGTTGGCTTTCAGTAAAGTTAAAATTACCTCTTGACCTTGGAGTAGGCTCCAAGGTTTATACTTGCACTATTGAGTTGTATGCTGGAAATGATCCCTGAGTTGTGGGTTATTTCGCAAAGGATGAAGACATGTATCGTATTGGTGAATTGGCGGATTTATGTGAGGTGAAAGCCGACACGTTAAGATTCTACGAGAAGCACGGCCTACTCGCGCCGTCGAGCCGTACTGAGTCTGGCTATCGAGTATATACCGAGGCCGATGCTGCACGATTACGCTTTATTTTACGGGCGAAAGCTGTGGGTTTTACCCTCAATGAAATCAGTGAATTGCTGTCAATTGAACTCGATAAATCTAACCGAGTCTGTGCCGATGTAAAAGGCATGGTTGATTGTAAATTGGCTCAAGTACAGGCCAAAATTGCTGAGCTGAATCATTTTCAAGCGAGTTTACAAAGCTTGTCTGATGCCTGTTGTGGTGGGCCACGTAGCGCCGAACATTGCTCTATTTTAGAGGCGTTGGAGTCCAGCACTGAGCGGGTACGCGTTGAGCATCACTCTCATAATGTAAATCAGTACCAAGCGCACCAGAATAATCACGGCAAAGCCATTTATGAAGAGTCAGGGAATTAATTATGTTACTGAAGAATTTTATTGATCTGTTTTTAGACTCGGCGCCTTGGTTATTACTGGGCCTGATTTTAGCTGGGCTATTAAAAGTATTCGTGCCAATGGCGTGGATGCAAAAGCAGCTCGGTGGTCACGGTTTTAAAACCGTAGTGAAAGCGGCGCTGCTTGGCGCACCTTTACCTTTGTGTTCTTGTGGCGTTATTCCTGCGGCGGTAGGATTGCGCCGTTCTGGTGCCTCTAAAGCAGCAACGACTTCCTTTTTAGTGTCGACGCCAGAAACGGGCGTCGATTCAATCGCCGTTTCCTACGTGTTACTCGGCCCCTTTATGGCGATCGTCAGACCGATTGCAGCGATTACCAGTGCGATAGTGGCGGGCTTACTCGTTGGTCGCGATGATGACGATGGCAAGTCAGTGGTTAAGGTAGATACTCAATCAGATAAGCCATTAGAGGGTGAGGCGTCTTGCTGCGCTTCAAAATCAGTGGCTCAGCCAGAGATGGTAAAAGCCGAAGCGGTTAAAAGCTGCTGCTCATCGACTACGCCTACGATAACGCCCGTAAAGTCTTCCTGCTGTGGTAATGACAATGTTGATGCACCTGCAGCCGAGCCAAAGCCGAAGATCAAAATGACGCCTATGGCGGCGCCGAGCTTAATGGCGGGTCCTTCAAGTGTTATGGCTGTTGGCGGTCAAGCTGTTGGCGGTCAAACCATGGGATCTGCTCAAACTATGGGTTCTGTGGTCAAGGTTAACGCTGCTAAAGCAGAAAGCGTGGGGTCATGTTGTGGCAGTCAAACCACAGAGCCTGAAAAAATAGTGGTGGTGAAAAAAGGCGCTTGCTGTGGTGGCAGTGCTAAGGATGCTGAGCAGGTTAGTGCTAACACTGCAGGCGATAGCTGCTGTGCCTCTACTCAAGATATGGCGACTGAATTTAAGTCGCAATCGGTACTCAGTCGTATCGGAATTGGCCTTAAATATGCGGCAACGGATTTAGTGCGTGATACTACGCTGTGGCTGCTGGTGGGCTTATTTTTCGCAGCTCTGGTACAAACCTATGTGCCGGCTGACTTTTTGGCTAAATGGGGGGATGGCATTTTAGCTATGTTAGTGATGGTGCTCGTTTCTGTGCCTATGTATATTTGTGCGACCGCATCGACACCGATTGCTGCTGGATTATTACTGGCGGGTGTGTCACCGGGTGCTGTACTCGTGTTTATGATGGCAGGTCCGGCAACCAATATCGCGACTTTAGGCATAGTGGCTAAAGAGCTAGGTAAACGTGCGCTGTGGGGCTACCTTGGCGGTGTGATTGGCGTGGCCTTAGTGGCCGGTATGTTGGTCAATTATCTGGTTAATACCTTTGGTTTTGTGGTGATGCCACAAATTGGTGAAGAGCACCAAATGTTACCTCAATGGTTAGTGGTAAGCTCGGGCATATTGCTGGCATTACTCATGGCAAAAGTGGTTTTTGAGAAGATCCCAAGAAGCTGGGTTCGCCGCAACGATTGCTGTTCTTAGTCGATTCATATTTCGCTAAGCAGTATCAAACACATAAACATCCCAGTGTTGTTGCTAACACTGGGATTTTTTATGGGATTGATTTGCAAACCTATCAGTATTTGTTTGCTTTTTTAACGTCGATAAACGTAGGCGGCCTGTCGGCTTCAGCCTTGTTAATTGATTAGGATGGGAAGGAGCTTATCTCCGCCAAGGTTAAGTTGCGCCATTTCCCTACATCGATATCTAAGGTCACTGCGCCAATTTGCGCCCTGTGTAGGGCAACCACTTTATTGCCCACGGCGGCAAACATCCTTTTGACTTGATGAAACTTGCCTTCGGTGAGTGTGAGTAGCACGGTTTTTTCATCCACTTGCTGCAGTGTTGCTGGCAGAGTGAGGGCGGTTTCGCCCTGTAGATTTAGCCCAGCGTCAAACTTTGCGGCTATGGCTGCAGTCGCTTCGCTGTCGAGTGGATCTCGCAGTTGGACACGATAGACTTTTTCACACTGATATTGAGGCGAGATAATATTAAACGACCAGCGGCCATCGTCAGTCAGTAGCACTAAGCCTGTGGTATCAGCATCTAGGCGGCCAACGATGTGCAGGTCAAATGCACGTTCGATATCGAGCAGATGAAATAGCGAAGGGTAGGCACCATCCACATTTGAGCACAAGGTATTAGCAGGTTTGTGCAACATGATATAGCGAGATGGGCGTGGCGCTAGCGGCTTTCCATTAAGGCTGACAGTATTATTTTCATGCACTTGCATTGCGCAGTCTGTCACGATAGCGCCATTGACTGTGATTGAGCCGCTAAGAATGGCGACACTTGCGGCTTTGCGATCAAGATCTGTGCTTTTACAGAGGAATTTATCGAGGCGCATAGTGAAATCTCAGGAAAAACAGTCAGCACAGGTGTTTAAGTAAGTTGCATTATCGCGACTTAGGGAGGATAAGCAACTACCCTGTCAGAATGTTAAAACTAAGCGTACTGATTTTTAACGTTATGACCTTTGTGGATCATCTTGCTGTTCGTTTTGTGTTGATTTGACCGCAGATGTTTTCTATTTGAGCCACTCGATGAGCATGTCGTTTACTAAGTGGCTGCTTATTGAGTCGCAGTGCAATGTATTTTATGGGACTTGTTAAGGCGAGGAAAAACTTGGCTTAGTATTAATAAGTAATTGAGCAAAAATGTAAATACTGCTCAGAATACAGCATATTCCTAAATACATGAGTAAGCCGAACTCCGTTTGGCCAAAACTGCTGGCCACTAGTGGGCCTATCACTGACCCCACCGAATAGCTCAGCAGCATCACTTGAGTCGCTGAAACAATTTGGCTAGCAGGCAAGTCGTCACAAGCTAAGCTGATTGCAATCGGGTAAAGGGCAAAAGCGCTGGCGCCAAGCAAGAGAAATCCAATAATCAGCGTCATATTTGAATGCTGAGTGAGCAGCAATAATGCTGCGACACCCAGTAGGCAAAAGCTTACTATCAAGCCACTTTTATTAACTCGAGGAGATAAATAACTGACTAAAGGTTGTACCAGCATGCCACCCACTATGATGAGGGCCATAAATTGTCCTGTTTGCTGATCAAGCCCCATATCCAGTGCCACATAGATGGGAAGTAAACCATAGATAGGGCCAAGCAATAATCCAGAGACTAAACATCCCATAATGGCAGGCTGACTTAGGTTTTTTAGCGCAGACAATGACATTGATTGTTGTTCGCTTACCTGAGGTTGACCGCGTTTTACCAGTAGCGCGGGTAAACTTGCCGCGGCTAATAATCCCATGATCACTAGGTAAGGTAGATTGCCCTTTGTACCTAAATAATCAATGGCTAATTGTCCTAAGGCAGTGCCTCCATAAAGCGCTGTCATATAAAGTCCAAGCCGCTTAGCGCGTTGCTTTTGGGTATCGGCCATTAATAGCCATGATTCAACCACCACAAAAACTCCTGCAACCGCAAATCCCGCTATAAGTCGAGAGGCTAACCAGACTCCACTTTTGGGGATTAATATCATAGCGACAACGCTGCAAAGAAGGATATTCAAAAAAAGGATAAAGGCTTTACTGTGGCCGATACGGGCAACAACAGGAGCAATACAAGGCGCCCCCAGTAATAAACCTAAATAAAAAATACTGGCCAGTAATGGAGCAAGTGAGGTGCTGAGTTCGAAAAAAGTGAGCGACAGTGGGATTAAGCTCATCAAGTAGCCTGATGCCAAAGCAAACAAACTTAACCCTGCTACGGGGACGAAAAGGCTGGGCTTTTGAGCCGACTGAGTTAAGGCAATTTTTTCCACGGGCGGTTCCGAAAACAGACAAATAATATACAGCGGGCGGGGTTGCGGTCGCGACTTTAGGCTGGATCGCTGACAGGGTAAAGTGAGTTAGATTGACTGTGATGGTGAATAATATTTGTGTTTACGATTCATGTAGATATTGGGTTTTCTATGTTGCCTTGTTGCAATACGTTTGTGTTGGTCGCTTGCTGTTCACTGCGTCGCAGTTTTAGTGCACATTCAACGATATCTAGATTCGATTTAGCGCTACACATTCAATTTTGTGCCAAATTGGGGGAATAATATCTAATCCTACCAATGATCAGAAGGTATGATTAATTAGTTGATTATCACCTTGGTAAAAAGTGTGGCGTGATCTATATCTCAGTTTTAAACATTAATTAAATTACAACGTGGGCAAGGTTTTGTTCGATCTTTGTCCGTTTGAAATTTTAAAACAAAGGTGTCGATCAGAATTTGGTGATTATTGTCGCTAATCGGCCGTTTGTGCGTGCTAGCTCAGCAATAAATGTTGTTGCCAAGTGATAAAATTACAAAATAAACCGCTTTGCCAAGTGTGATCTATGCCCTAAATTTGCGTCAAAATAAAATGGTATTAAGGTTGTAACCATGTCTTTAACAGATTCAAGTACTGCTCCACCCAATAAAGCTCCCGTCAGCGAGGGGCTCGATAAGAAAAAAATGCTGATCCTAGTGGCTGATATCGTGCTGTTATTTGCACTTTATTACGGTTTACCTTTCGAACAAGGGGTGAATACTGGGCTGGCCATTTTGTTCTTTGCAGCGATTCTTTGGCTGACCGAAGCGATTCACATCAGTATTACTGCGATTCTCGTTCCTATACTCGCTGTATTCTTTGGGGTGTTTGAAACCAAGGAGGCAATGAGTAACTTTGCCAATCCCATCATTTACTTATTCTTTGGTGGTTTCGTATTGGCTGCGGCCTTGCATCATCAAAAGATTGATACCCTCATAGCGCAAAAGCTGCTGTTAGCCTCTAAGGGCAAACTCAGTATCGCCTGTTTGATGCTGTTTGGAGTAACTGCGCTGCTATCGATGTGGATCAGCAATACCGCGACCACGGCGATGATGTTGCCATTGGCACTCGGGATTTTGCAGCAGCTCGACCGCGAAAAATACCACAGCACCTATGTATTCCTTCTGCTCGGGATTGCCTATTCGGCCAACATAGGTGGTATCGGTACTTTAGTGGGTAGCCCACCGAATGCGATTGCTGCGGCCCAAGTGGGCTTGAGTTTTAGTGATTGGCTGAAGTTTGGTATTCCAACCGTTATCCTCATGCTACCTATGATGTTGATTGCCTTGTATTGGTATTTTAAGCCTGATCTTTCTGCCAAATTCGATGTGAATGTTGAAGCTCAGAAGCTGACATTTCAGGGGAAATTTACTCTGCTTATCTTCCTGACTACCGTATGTTGCTGGATTTTCAGTGTGCCGTTAGCCAAGGCATTAGGTGGCATCACTCAGTTTGATACCATAGTTGCCTTAGGTGCCGTCGTTTTACTCTCGGGCTTAGGTTTGGTCGGCTGGAAGAAAATTGAATCGACCACAGATTGGGGCGTACTCATATTGTTTGGTGGCGGTTTAACACTGAGCGCAGTACTAAAAACGACTGGCACCAGCGTATTTTTAGCTCACTGGATGACAGATATTTTCGGTAGCACCCACATGTCGTTGTTCGTCTTTGCTGTGATTGCTTTTGTGGTGATGTTGACTGAATTTGCCAGTAACACCGCCAGCGCTGCACTGTTAGTGCCTGTATTTGCTGCGATTGCTGAGGCATTAGGCATATCGCCTGTGATGTTATCTGTGCTGATTGGTATTGCAGCTTCTTGCGCCTTTATGCTGCCGGTGGCGACACCGCCCAATGCTATCGTTTATGGTTCTGGCCATATCAAGCAATCGGAAATGGTGCGAGTGGGTATGATCATCAACTTTATCAGTATGATAGTCTTGGGTATTATCGCCCATACCTTCTGGGATATTTAACACTGATATAGTTCATGGCAACTTTGTGTTTCAACGTTGCCGCTAGAATAGTATTCGCCTTATGAAGAGCATAGGGCGGATACTGATTTTGTTTTTAGCTGAGTCGTACCGAGTTTTTGGGCTTAGTGTTTCGAAGTTTACTCTATGCTTATGTTTTGCACTTAATTTGAGCTTAAGTTGCGACTAAAAGTATTTGCGCTATAAATTGCTTGATGTTGATAACGTAGATAAAAGATTTCTTTTACATTGATGATATCAATCTGTTCAATGTCATTTTTATATAATACGGGAGTGGTATCGCCTTCAGTGACAGTAACGGCTTGTAAAATAATATGCTTATCTGTTATGGCAAAAAACACTTTTGCTTGCTGTAAATTCTCTGAAAGATAAACATAAGCTGTCTGCGGCTCGGCAGAATTATGATCACTGCGAGTAAAGGCTATCCCTTGTTCGAATGGACGAATGCATTGCTGAGTTTCATCGTTCCAAGTCCCTCCCTTGTCGAGACAAGTATCAATTGTGAGATGTTGTTGTAAACCCCATCCTGTCACCACTAGCAAGAGTACTGCGCCCAGTAAGAACATTGCTTTTTTCAATTTTCGTTACCTTTACAAAATTAGCTCGGCTGAGCGTTTGTATCTTAGCTCAATCCTCTTATTTATAGGCATTTAACCATTGGTTAAACGCTGAGGAGGGTAAAGCTCCGGCTTGCTGGGTGAGTATGTGGCCTTGTTTAAAAATCATTAAGGTTGGAATAGATCGAATATTAAATTGAGCCGCGAGGGCTTGCTGTTCTTCAGTATTGATTTTACCGAAGCGAAATTGAGGCTCCCAAGTTTTAGCTGCTGCAGAAAATATTGGCGCAAAACTTTTACAGGGCCCACACCAGCTGGCCCAAAAGTCAACGACAAGGGGAAGCTCTGATTTATTAGCATGGTTGGCAAAGTTTGCGCTATTGAGTTCAATTGGCGCAGCCGTAAAGACACTGAGCTTACATTTACCGCAAGTGGGTTGTTGGTTTAAACGCTCATCGGGAACGCGGTTTAACGTATCGCAATGGGGGCAGGCAATAATCATGGCAAAGCTCCAAAATAAAACGTTTATATGACTTATATATTGGGCTAACCGACAGTAATTTAAAGAGCGAGTGATGATGTTATCGCCCATGATGACCTTATTATTAAGGATAAAGAAGTGAACCGAGCTGCAGAAATGTTTAGATTGCGCCGACAAGCCCGCTCGTCGGTGATAAAATCCTGCGCAAAGTTGAATATCACGCCCTAAGTGCGAACAAGAAAAGAGAATGAAGATATGACTGAATTAGAAGTAATCGATCTGCAAGTGGGCGAAGGAAAAGAAGCGGTAAAAGGCGCACTGATCACCACCCAATATCGTGGATTTTTGCAGGATGGTACCCAATTCGATTCATCCTATGATCGTGGTCAGGCGTTTCAATGTGTAATTGGTACTGGCCGAGTCATTAAAGGCTGGGATCAAGGTATTATGGGGATGAAAGTGGGTGGCAAACGTAAGTTGTTAGTCCCAGCTCACTTAGCCTATGGCGAGCGTCAAGTGGGGGCACATATCAAACCAAATTCTGATCTCACCTTTGAGATCGAATTGCTCGAAGTGCTGACTCGCGACTAAGCGTGACAGGACTGCGAGAGTCTGTGTAAGCTCAATTGAGCCAATATGATTCTGGCTCATTTTGCACTCCTCGCTATGTTTCTTCGGCATTGGGTGATTTACACTGGACTCAATTTTCCCACTTAAAGGAAAGAGATTTGTCGTGGCTTCGGATACTGCAGCAGAGTTAATTGCGCAACTTCAGGCTGAGATCGCTCAGCTAAAAAGTGAAAACGCTCATTTAGCAGCGTTGAATTATCGTGCCGAAGAAAAACTCTTTGCGGCCCTCGATGGTAATGGTTTATGTCTATGGGAACAGCATATTCCAAGCGGAAATTTAACCATATTTAACATGCGCTGGGGCGAAATGCTCGGGTTTAGTCCTGAAGAGTTTGCTGCCCATGTTGATATCTGGAAAAGTAAATTACACCCAGAAGATAAAGAATGGGTGATAAAAGCCTTTGAAGATCATGTGAATGGTCAAGCCGATTACTATCAAGCAGTTCACAGAATGCTACACAAAGATGGCAGCATAACTTGGGTGTCCGATCGTGGGCGTATTGTCGAGCGCTTAGCTGATGGAACACCACTGCGAATGATGGGCAGCCATATTGATATTACTCAAGAAAAGCGCTACGAAATAGATTTAGCCCGTTTAGCCCACAGTGATCCACTCACCAACTTAATGAATCGCCAAGCTATTGCCAAAGTATTCGATGAATCCTCGCAATCAGGTATTCACGGTGCGTTATTTTTTATCGACCTTGATGGTTTTAAAGCGTTAAATGACCGTCACGGCCATAAGTTTGGTGACTGCCTGTTGATGCACGTTGCGCATACTTTGGTATTTCACGCAGGTGAATTCGCGCAGATCGCACGGTTAGGGGGTGACGAGTTTGTGATATTACTGCCGTCATTTGATCGTGAATCTTTAGGGGTGCTCGCACAATCATTGCTCGATGTTTATCGAGATAAATTCCTGCTAGAAGGTTGTGAAGTAGAGGTAGGCCTGAGTATCGGTATTGATATATTTGGCTATGGTGATAGTTTTGCCGAGAGTTGTGATCGCGCGGATGCCGCCATGTATCGCGTGAAACACCAAGGAAAGCATGGATATTGTTTTTATCAGTCGTCGGAATAATGATCCAAGCCTGCAGATCTTAGTAATACTTCATTTAGATTTGATTACAGTGCCTTATTCGAACAAAAAACCACCTTTAATGGTGGTTTTTTGTTTTTAGCTTTTTAAGCTTAGTGTCATCAGCTTATGGAGTTACAAAATTAAATGGTTGATGGCAACTGACACAATAGTTTTCAGATTTTTTGTGTACATGGTGGCACTTACTGCAATCAGTTTCTGTGTCGAAGTGGCGATTTTTATGAGGATTGGTTGGTTTTACATCCGCCGTTTTTTCCGCTAATTTCTTAGTGTTGTGGCATTGTACACACTTGAGCATAGGGACGGCTTGTCGTTCTTCTGCACCATGGCAGCTTGCACATTTAAGCCCTTTCGCCATATGAGTTTGATCGAGTAAAGTACTCTCTTTAGCGAACGCGCTGCCAGCGAAAATACCCAAAATAATAGCCAATATAATTGTTAAGTTTTTCATTGTTTGATCCCATTATTCATTTCACAGGATGCCAAAATGTGAGGCATCCATTATTGATGACTATGTGTTCTATAGTTTTGCTACATATTTGCCCGCTAAATAGCCGAAGGTGTAGCAGCGACCTAAAGACAAGCCAAATACCGTTAATGGGTAGTCAACGCCACCATAGAAACCTGCTCCTAAGTTACCAACAATGAATAAACCTGGAATTTCCTTACCATCGGCATCAAGTACTTGGTGGTTGTCGTTAACGAGAATTCCTGAACATAAAGTAGAAATACGCATACGACGGTGAATACCGTAAAACGGTGGTTTGAGCACTGGTACCATTTTGCTTCTAGGTTTACCGAAGTCCTCATCTTTACCTTTTTTGCACAGCTCGTTATAACGGTTAACGCTGGCAACAAAGGTTTTTGGATCGCACTCTAACTTCACCGCCAATTCTTCTAATGTGTTAGCTGAATGGGTGTTGATCAAAGAGGGAAATACCCCTTTTTTTTCACCTGGAGCTTCAGGCATATAAACTTTAAGCTCTTCAGGAGAATAGAGGTGGCCAGGCCAATCCTTCGCTTGCGTCATATAGTCAGAATCAAATACTTGTGAGTAATGCCCCGCATTCTGCTCATCTTTCAAGTAGTTATTCATTAGAGACATCTCAACCTTCTCATTCACAAAGCGCTCACCTTTACGGTTTACCGCTAAGAATGGCATGTCACACATGGAAGCCGGGCCGGCATCGAAGTCGTGCAACATTTTGGTATGTCCAACAGGTTCAATAACGCCGCCAGCCCAATAGGCCATAGCAAAACCGTCACCAGTACGATCCATTTGTTTACGTTCAAAGTTTTTCAGTTCGGGGATGAAGAAGTCACACATGGCTTTGTTATTTTGATAGTCACCAGAGGACAGAATGACACCTTTCTTCGCCATGTATTTGTGGTACTTACCATCACGAGTTTGAGCAATGACGCCGATGACTTTTCCTGACTCATCCTGAATTAATTGTTGTGCAGGAGTATTAAAGAAAAACTTAACGCCTGCTTTTTCTGCTGTTTTAGCTAATGCGCGCATAGCATCACCCGTGGTGTAGGGTTTAGGGCCGCAGAAAGAAGTGATAAAATTTAAACGGTCATCAGTATCAGCAATTCCGCGAATACCGTGCTGCACTTTGGTACCTTGGTCAACAATCTGGCCGCCACCTTGTTTCACTCTATCGATAACCCAAGTGACAGCTTCACCTGAATTGTAAGCCCATTGCTTAAGAAGACCGGGATGTGAACGGTGCGCGTTATCCGCCATTAAACGGCTAACTAAAGCTTCAATTGCTGATTTATCACTGTTTTTCAGGTCAATCCCTGAACCAGTGTTTCCTTGAGAGACTGGGATGGCTTGCTTTTGTAAACACGCAACGGTTGCACCACTTTCTCTGGCAGATAGAGCCGCAGGCACACCAGAAGCTCCAGCACCGACGACAACAACATCAAAGGTTTGGGTTGTTGCAATATCTTTATCAGCAATAGGTTTTGGCTTAGGTAGAAAATTGAGCGTTGCGCCACCAATTTCGCCATATTCAGTGCCAACTTGAAGTGGTGCTGCACTCGCTGAAGCAATACCAAGACTTGCAAAGGCTAAGCCACCACTTCCCACTGCAGCTCGAGTTAGGAAACTTCTTCGAGATATACCATTCTGAAGCACGCTAGCAGTGTATTGATCGATTTCTTTCGGTTTCTGTGAATGCTCTTTACTCATTTTGATACTCCTTGGGTCCTCATTGCTAAGGTCGATATGACATCGTTAGCAACGACAATGGATCTGGCCATAACCGCATGTGATTTGTTTGCTTTAAAAACTAGAAGTGCAGTTGCGTGAAAGTGATTAAATTCTCATCCATTAACAACATACGTTTAAATGTATGACATATGATAATAAACCAAAAGAGGTATTAATTACATCTTTGCAGTGCTTCACAAAATGCTGGCGTTTTGAGCGATGAATGTGATTATTCTTTTTGAAACAAGCTAATGTAGGACTTTCTTTATTAAATAATGCAGTGAATTTTTTGAGGAAGATAATTTTCTTAAATACAGTGATCAAAATAAAATATGTGTTGTTAAGCTATTTCACTACATATATTTAGTGTTCTAGGTTTACGGGAGTTAATTGTGGTAACGAGGCGTTAGAGTCATCGTTATTTACGCATCCGCTAAATAAGACACATGAAATAGCCATGGCTGGAATAATTAAGAAATTATTTTTTCCATTTTTGATCTCAATAATTAAGTCAACGCATTCACCGCAACATTTAAATGGATTGAGAATTTTGCAGTGTAAAAACCGGGTGTATCCAACAAGGCGTGATACACCCGCATTAAGTTTGGTGCAGGGGAGTTGTATTTGTGACTATTTACCTAAAACAAATTTATAAGTGACATATAAACGCAGATCGTCAAGATCTTCAGCTTGATCAAAATCGACCATGGCATAACGCGCCTTAAGACCTAGGCCCGATAACATGCCTGAAAATTTATAGGCGATTGAAAAGTTTGTTTCATTAAAATCTGACGCAGTCCCCTCTGGCACATCGTACTGCCCATAAAAGGCATAGGCTTCTAATCCACTCACCCCTAATTTTTCAAAGTCATAGGCCAGCTTTAACGCGTTGACCTCTTCATTCGCCCGTGCAGATTGATATACCTGTTGAATGACCACTTTTTCATCGCCCCATGGGGTCAGCACTGTGTCATCCCCGGTTTTGGCGTACATATAAGTGAGATCTGCCCCCGCCAATTTGGCGCCAAGATGGAAGCCATATTGATAGGTATCGAGTGGGCCGCCGGTTTCATCACCTATTGCCTGTTGAGTTAAATAGGAAGGTGTTAAGTACAAATTCGTTGGACCAACATCAGCGGCTAATTTCACTTTGGCATAGGTTTGATTGAAAACATCTTCCATGCTGTAGTGCCAAAGATGGGCTTCAGTTTGGACTGTTTTAAAGGGCAATTGATATTTAGCACCTAGGGCATAAACTGGGTTATCGGCAACATCTGCCACAATACCCGCTCTTGCTAATTCGCTTTGTACCGCCTCTTTTACGGATACGAAGTTATTATCAGACCACCCCATGGAATCTGTAATATAGAGTGCTGATAACGTTAGATTGTCAACACTCTTATTTTCTGCTGAAAAGCCGCGAAAAGTTCGTGGGATCGCACGAATGTCATGGGGATTCATCATTGGTGTGCGCAGTTCTTGTGCACCTAATTTGAATTGAGTATCCCACCAATTACCTTGGACAAAATACTCCTGTAAACGGTTGACGTTGTCATGGTCGCCTGCGGCATCGCGAGCAACTAGGCCGTAGACGTCATCTGAATCATTGGTCCAAATGGGATTTGCAGATGCGAAGCTGGTCCCAAAACTGAGGCCATTCACTTTTGCGGTATTGTAATAAAACAGTCCGCCAAATGACGTATCGTGTTTAGTGTTCGTCGTATTATCAAAGTCACGGGTAAAATCGAATAAGCGTAATTCCCCTTTTAACGTACCTTGGCTAAACATTTGATCAATGCTGGTATCTGCTGTAGCTGGAATCGCTAGCGTAGATAGCACAAGCAAAGATAAATAAGATTTTTTCATCATCATCTTCCCTATTATTAGTAAGCCCTGATCAGAATTGTCTGAGCTAGTTAAAGAAATTATGTTTAACATTCTTAGGTTAAATGTATGACGTATGACTAATGTCGACAACGAAGTTAAGATGAATATGAGAAACTAGTTACGAAATTCGCACAGATGTTACTTGGATCAACAAAGATGAATGTTTTTTAATCACTAATGTAGGAAAGATGAGAGTACTTTTTCTGCGTTAATGCGGTTTTATGCTAGTATGGCGACACTAAGCATATTTGGGATAATCAAGTGCATATCTTCAAGCCAATTAAGCAGATAAGAGCATCGAGTGAAGTCGGGCAGCAACTGAAAAATGCTATTTTAGATGGCGAATATAAGGCTGGCGATAAATTACCCTCTGAGCGCGAATTAATAGAATTATTTCAAGTTAGCCGCACTGTGGTGAGAGAGGCGATCAAAAGCCTCGAAGCGGGTGGATTAGTGGAGATTCGCCAAGGTGCAACAGGTGGCGCATTTGTTAAGCACTTAACCTTTGAACGTTTAAGTGATGCTTGCCAAGATTTATTTCTAATGGGGAAACTTTCCCTTCCTGAACTGTGTCAAGCACGCATGCTGATTGAGCCGCAAGTGGCTAGAATGGCTGCTAAAAATTGCACTCCAGAGCAAGCTAAAGCTTTGCAAGAGGCGAATAGTCATGAAAGTGACTCATTGGCTTATCCCGAAACTGTCATATTGCGATCTCAAGTACATTATTTGCTCGCTGAAATGTCTGGAAATCGCTTTTTAGAAGCGATCGTAAAATCCTTGTTGGTTTTATTAAGTAATCAAACGACTAAGTTTCAGCCACCGACTGATGAAATTCATCCTTTAGGTTTGCATGATGTCATTGTCGAAGCGGTTATCGCAAAAGATGGGGCGAAAGCTGAGGCCGAAATGTTTGCACACCTTGAGGATTTTAATCGGCGCCTAATAGAAATTGAGCGTAAATATATGGATAAACGCGCTTAAGGCAAAGAGCCGCAACCCCAAAGTTCAACCGCGGCTGTTTGTTTGTTGGGTACGCCAATCCAATGACTCATGGCTTGGCATTGCACTTTTCCTGACATTTGAGTGAAGCAAAGTTCAAAATCCCCTGCTTCGGGCGTGCGACCTAAGCGCAACACAGGTAAAATGGGCAGTTTGGGCTGATAATGCCAGCTGCCATTTTTAAGATAAGCATCATCTGGGATTTCCATTCCTGCACCCGTACCTTTCACTCTTGCTCCGACCAACACTAATCCTTGTGGCGTGACGTTATAGTCTTCCTCCCAGCGAATTTTTTCTATGCTATGGTTCCATGCCAAGGTGAAGTTGTCTGTGGGCACTTGGGTCCACAGTGTGCCCGCTAGGCCTAAACACAGGCCTAGCATCTGTTTACCTTCAAAGACTGATTAACGACCAATAATCTCAAAAGCTTATCCTTGCTCTGCGAGACGTTTGAGTTTGCGTGCTCGCCAGCTGTGTTGCACGATAAATAGCAGCGCGAGCCCAAAGCCAATTTCATCACTCAACGGCGTAGCAAGAATTAAGCTAGCACCTGCAAGGAAGCCGATAACGCGTTCCCACCAGTAGAGTTTTTGTAATAGATATCCGGTAAAGATGACGCCCCAAATACCAATACCCACAGTCGCTTTTAGCAAGACAAACCCAGTGGCTAACCAGCTATCACCTTGAAGCATCAAAGCGGGATCGTAAACCGCCATAAAGGGGATCACAAAACCTGCAATGGCGATACGGATTGCCCAAAGGCTGATCTTAAGGCCTGATTCCTTCGCGATTGGTGCTGCGGCAAAACAGGCTAAGGCAACGGGAGGCGTGAGATCGGCCATGATGCCGAAATAAAATACAAACATATGCGACACAATCAGTGGCACACCGAGGTCGAGTAATGCGGGAGCGGCAATCGAGCTAGTAATAATGTAGTTAGGGATGGTGGGGATCCCCATGCCGAGCACTAGGCAAGTGACCATAGTTAACACGAGTGATAAGAACAAGTTATCTTGGCCAACGGCAAGAATATAGCTCGCGAAGGTCGAGGCAATTCCTGTCAGTGACACTATGCCGATAATCACACCGACTAAAGCACAGGCGATACCCACAGGCACGGCATGACGGGCGCCTTCTACCAGTGCATGCAAGCAGATGGTAAGAGTATCTCTGCCGCCTTTAATAAACCAACAAATGGTGACTAATAAGGCGATAACCCCAAATACGACCCCGATCCCGAGTTGGAAGAAGCCTGCGCATAGGATGCCAAGGGCAATCCAAAAGGCAATCCGCATCGCCATTGAGGAAAGTCGCAGTACTATGGCTGAGCCTAAAATTACTATCGATGTGAGGGCGAGTCCTACCATGCCTGAGAACAGCGGCGTTCTACCCGAAAACAGCAAGTAGACTAAAATAAACAAGGGGATAAGGAGATACCAACGCTCTTTAATTGCCGCCCATGGATTAGGGCACTGATCTTTAGGCAGGCCACAGAGATTGGCGCGTTTGGCTTCTAAATGCACCATCCAAAATACGGAGCAGAAATAAAGTAGCGCAGGGATCAATGCCGCTTTGGCTATCTCGATAAAGGGGACGTTAATGGTTTCGGCCATGATAAAGGCCACTGCGCCCATGATCGGCGGCATGATTTGGCTGCCCATACTCGATGTTGCCTCTACCCCGCCGGCGAAGGCAGGGCGATAACCGAATCGTTTCATGAGTGGAATGGTAAATTGGCCCGTTGTGACCACGTTGGCAACACCTGATCCTGTAATCGTCCCCATCAATGCCGATGACACTACTGCAACTTTTGCAGGACCGCCGAGCTTGTGGCCAAATAATCCCATAGCAAAGTCGGTAAATAAACGGATCATTCCGGCTTGTTCTAAAAAGGAGCCGAAGAGAATAAACAGGAATATATACGTCGCCGACACATAGGTTGGTGTGCCGTATAGCCCTTCGGTACCGAAGGCTAATTGATTGATGATCTGATCGAATCCATAGCCGCGGTGCATTAAGTCACCGGGTAAATATTGGCCAAATAAGCCATACATCAAAAAGATGCTACAGATGATAGGTAGCGCCCAGCCCATGACTCGGCGCGCTGCTTCAAACACTAATACGATCAAAGTGATACCTATCACTATATCCGCATCGGTTAGATCGCCTGAACGTTGAATTAAGTCGGCTTCGAAATACCACTGATAAGCCGCTGTGGCCATACCAGCTAGACCGAGTAGCCAAGCGAGTGGCTGCCAAGGCTGAGATTTTCCTCTAGCGGGATAACTTAAAAAAACCACTAACAGTAAAAAGCCCACATGGGTGGCACGCAGTACTTGAGTCGAGACGGGATGAAAAGCGGCAGTGATGATTTGAAAAATAGAAAAAATTAAGGCTGTATAAAATAGAGCCTTGGGCCAATCGCCAGTATTTGCGCTGAGACCTTGTTGGGGATCACTCATATTATGCCTCACAGCATTAGACTACAGAGATGATATAAACGAGATGCCGTTATTCAACGGCATCTCAATTGCTTAGTTTGGAATAGGATGCACAGATATCAGTAAAACTTAGAGTGCACCAACTTCTTTGTAATAACGTTCTGCACCTGGGTGCAGTGGTATTGGCAGATTTTTCGTCGCTTTATCTACGCTGATGGTCTTCGCGGCGGAGTGCGCGTTACCGAGTCGGTCTAAGTGCTCGAACATGAGTTTTGTCATCTGATAGGCTAAATCATCCGATACACCGCTTTGAGTCACCAGTAAATTTTGAATGGCGACGGTAGAAACGTCGGTGGTTTGGCCTTCATAGGTCGATGCTGGGATCACGCCATGTTGATAGGCGGGATTGTTAATCTTAGCGATCACATCTTCTGGAATTTCAACAAAGTTGATTGCCATAGTCGCAGCTAAGTCACGGATAGCAGCCATGCCGAGACCGGAAGATTGTAAAGTGGCGTCTAATTGACGATTTTTGATTAGCTCAACGGATTCGGCATAGGGTAAAAACTCGACTTTCCCCATGTCTTCGTAACTTAGTCCCGCAGCCTTGAAAATCGATCTAGCATTGAGTTCTGTCCCTGATTTAGGGGCACCCACTGAGATGCGTTTTCCCTTTAAATCAGCCAAGGTTTTAATGCCAGACTCTTTATTGGCGACGATTTGAATGTAGTTAGGATAAGCCGAGGCAAGTACTCGGATTTTATCCAGCGGCGTTTTAAAGCCTGCATCAATATCACCTTGATATGCTGCTGCGACTGAATCACCTAAAGCGAACGCTAATTCGCCACGACCCGCTTGCAATAAATTGAGGTTTTCTACTGAGGCTTTAGTTGCTTGAACTGAGGTTTTAGAACCTTCGATTCCTGTGCCGTAGAGTTGCGACAGCGCAACGCCAATAGGGTAATACACACCACTGGTGCCGCCTGTGAGAATGTTGATAAAGGCGGGGGCAGCAGCCATAGCGGCAGCACTGAGTGTGAGAGTCACTGCTGCGCCGACGGCGACAAAACGTTTTTTGATTTTCATTATGAAATATCCTTATTTTTTATAGTGTTATGTAGGGTCTTTCGAGCGGTAAATACCGTAATCAGCTCAATATAACTACATAAAACCTGAAAAAGGTCAATTAGGCTATAGTCGATAGCTGCTACTTTTGTATCACAAAACTGAGATCTGAGACTGTTTTGAGCAAGGTTGTATTGTGAGGTAAAACTTGGTTGGTTCAATGAAGCGGGCAATAAAAAGGGCTAACCTAAGTTAACCCTATTTGTGTTATTAGAGGACAAACCTCCTAATAACAAGACACTATTTAGTATTATCTAAGAAACCTTTAGTTGCGTTTTTCGCATGTTTTGCTGCTCTTTTCTCTTTAGGAGACATCAGCGGTTGTTTCTTCGATTCTTTACGGTTTTTTTGCTCTTTACTCATATAAAACTCCATGTACTCTTTGGTTATTCATCAGGCTAATCATGTAAGCCGTACTTAATTGAACCTATTCCATGACGTCCTGATTGAAGCGAAATTTTTATCTCGAATTACAACATTTTAAATTACAAATATCTAAAATCATTGATAATTATCTGTGAATTTATTTGCCTCAATGAGCGATTACAGCAAAATAATCTTATCACCGAATTCCGTACCATGATCCATCTATCACTTAGAATAATTAATGCTAATGCTAGCGTTAACCTGTATAAGAAATATGCGAACAAGGACACAGTACCTCTATTTTCATCATTGTTTGTGGTTTTAGTGGGCCCTAATTGGAGGCTTAACTAAGTACCATATGCCTAACGTCGGCTCGATTTACCTAACATGCCACCTAATATACCGCGCAAAATTTGTTTACCTAATTGGCTTCCAACCGTGCGAGCCGCTTGTTTTGATAATGTTTCAGCTAACCCTTGGCGACGCTTATTGCCAAAAATGAGTTCACTGAACCAACCTTGTTCTTCGGCTTTTTGGCCCGTTTGAGCATCACTTGCTGTGGATGTGGTGTCGCTGGTGGCGTTACCAACTCGTCTCTGGTTAAGGCGTTCGTAGGCCGATTCGCGGTTGATTAACTGATCGTATTTACCTCCAATCGGGCTTTGGACACGGACTTGTTGTAACTCCTCACTTGTGGCGGGTCCCATGCGGCAACGTGGCGGTGCGATGAGCGCGCGCTCGACCATAGTTGGCACGCCTTTGTCGGCTAACATAGACACTAAGGCTTCACCTACAGCGAGCTGGGATATGACGTCGCTAACAACCAGTTTGGGGTTAGGCACAAAGGTTTCGGCGGCGGTTTTAACGGCCTTTTGATCCCTTGGCGTGTAAGCTCGCAGGGCATGTTGAATACGATTACCTAATTGTCCGAGAATTTCGCTTGGGACATCATCAGGAAATTGCGAGCAAAAATAAACGCCTACGCCTTTTGAGCGAATTAGGCGCATGATCTGTTCGACGCGTTTTAATAGACTCGGTGGGCAACCCTCAAAGAGTAAATGCGCCTCATCGATAAAAAACACTAGCTTAGGTTTTTCGGGATCGCCGACTTCGGGCAGATTCTCAAATAATTCTGAGAGTAGCCATAGTAAAAAACTTGAATATAAACGGGGAGTTAAAATCAGTTTGTTTGCTGCTAATAAATTGATAATGCCGCGTCCTTGCAAATTAGTGCGCATTAAATCTTCAAGCTGTAACGCGGGTTCACCAAAAAAGTCTTTGCCACCATCGCGCTCTAATCCTAGTACCGAGCGTTGAATTGCTGCGAGGGATTGGGCGCTGATTAAACCATATTTGGCGGAGATTTCTTTGCGTTCCTCGGCAACTAAGGCCAGCATGGCCCGCAGATCATCTAAGTCGAGCAGTAATAACCCTTGGTCGTCCGCTAGTTGAAAGACTATGTCTAAAATACCGCTCTGGGTGTCATTCAATTCTAAAATTCGGCCGAGTAAGGTTGGGCCCATTTCGCTGATGGTGGTACGCAGCGGGTGGCCTTGAACGCCCGCTAAATCCCATAACACTACAGGATTGGCTTCGTTGTGATAATCCTCAATGCCAATTTGAGTTGCCCTTTGTAATAGCTTTTCACTTGGAGTGCCGGTCATCGCTAGACCCGAGATATCGCCTTTAACGTCTGTGATAAAAACTGGCACGCCTTGGCGTGAAAAACCTTCGGCAATACTCATCAGCGACACGGTTTTGCCTGTCCCTGTGGCACCGGCAATTAACCCATGGCGATTGGCATACTTAAGATTTAAGTGAACCTGTTGTTCACCTTTTCCTATTAATAGCGTATTCAAAGGCATTCCTTATGTTAACGGTAGGGCTTATATTGGAATCGTTGCAGCATCCTTATTTTAGCCACTGTGTATTTAATCCACTTTAGTGTCGTCGTTCATGCGTATAAAAATTCATCATTGAGTGTTGGCCTTAGCGTAATTTATGTCAACATGGGGCCTGAATAAGCTTGATATCACTTAGTAAAAATGTGTGATTGGCAATATGGGCGTTACCTATGAATGAGGTGTGTTATTTGGGTCATTCACTGAGGCGTGCTTGATGGTGAAATTCCCTTTGATTATGCTGCTCTTGTTCTTTACTGTGCTGACATCTGCCTGCACCTAATGAGTCTGTGGTGCAAGAACCTGTGTTGAATCTTATGAGCCTATGCGAGATAAACAGCGCTGTGTTGCTGAGGTGGATAAAAACCTTTATTTGTATGAAAAACTAAAAGCATTAGAAGAAAATCAACGGCTGAAAATGGCCAAAGAACAAGCCACTCAAAAATCGTTAATGTAGAAAGGATATCTATGAAAGGTGCGGGCGGAACACAGGGCGGGACGGGACAATTTTTTATGGGTCTTGCCATGATGTGTGGTGGATTTTATTTATTGTTCAATGCAATACAGGTGAGCTCTAGTTTTGGACTGGGCTATGGCTTATATCGAGTGAATGCCTTTGGGCAAGGCATGTCGATTACCACTGGCATGGTGATGCTACCGTTTATTATCGGTATTGTGATGGTGTTTTTTGACGCTAAGAGTAAGTTAGCTTGGCTGTTGAGTCTAGGTTCGCTAACGGCCTTGGTTGTGGGCGTGATCAGCTCGATTCAATTCCACTTTAAATCTATGTCGGCCTTTGAACTTATCGTGATCCTCGTTTTGGCCTTTGGTGGTTTAGGGTTGTTTTTACGCTCACTGAAAGACGCGCCCACAAGCGATACACAAGCGAAATAACCACTAGACTCTTAATCGCTAGGCTTTTAACCACTAGGCGCTAGAGTGCAAATACGAAATCAGAGCTGTGCATCTAAGTGGCTCAAATAGCGATTTAACGAACGGTTTAACGAGAGTTTTTAACTACAGAGTGAAGGAATGCGATGCGCTGGCGTGACACTGACAGAAGCTCCAATATCGAAGACAGACGCGGCCAGCAAATGGCATCTGCGGGTGTGCCGAGTGCCTTGTTACTCAGGTTCTTGCCCTTTTTGCTGAGAACTAAACTTGGCCGCGTGGTGTTGCTCATCGGCGGCATTTATATTGCTTTTCAGTATTTTACCGGTGGTCTTTCACTTGACCCGAATACTCAAACTAATCTTAGCCAATCCCAATCTAGCTCAACAACAGCGGTACAGGATGAAAATGCCCAGTTTGTGGCGGCCATTTTAGGCACCACAGAAACCGTTTGGGGCCAGTTGCTCAAAGGGCAATATCGAGAGCCTAAGTTAGTGCTTTATCGCAATATGACCTCCACTGGCTGCGGTATGGGACAGGCGCAGTCTGGGCCTTTCTATTGCCCCGCCGATAGCAAGGTGTATATCGATCTTAGCTTTCTTGATGAGCTTAAAACCTTAGGCGCGCCCGGTGATTTTGCCTTTGCCTATGTGATTGCCCACGAGGTGGGTCACCATGTGCAAAACCTGCTGGGCACTAGCACTAAGGTGCGCCAAGCCCAGCAATCTGGCAGTAAAGTGCAAGCGAATCAATTGAGTGTCGCACTTGAATTGCAGGCTGATTGCTACGCAGGGATTTGGGGGCATTATGTCAATCAACAACTTAACTTACTTGAAGCAGGCGATTTAGCGGAAGGCATTGCCGCAGCCAGTGCAGTGGGTGACGATCGTCTGCAAAAGATGGCGGGTCGCGCCGTACAGCCTGATGCTTTTACCCATGGCAGTTCGGCGCAGCGGGTGAAATGGTTTAAGACAGGGTTTGATTCGGGTAATCTCGCCAGTTGTAATACTTTTGCGGCGAAGTGATTTAGTCTGATATCTCAAATACGTACCGAACAGAAATGCAAGGATAACTGAGTGGCCTTTAACGATACCTTTAGATTGAGCAGCCACGCGGTTATCACTAATGCGCAGGGACAAGTACTGTTGCTTAAGGCCAATTATGGTAATTTTGCTTGGGGTTTGCCCGGCGGCGCACTCGAGCCAGGTGAAACGATTCACGAGGCCTTGGTGCGCGAATGCCAAGAGGAATTAGGCTTAAGTGTGCGGGTTAACTATTTGAGCGGCGTGTATTATCACAGCGCCTATCAATCCCAAGCCTTTATTTTTCGTTGTGAACTGTTGTTGCCTGATGGGCCTGAGGTGGCAAAAAATGTGGCAGAAGGTGAGCCATTGCCGATCCACTTAAGCCACGAACATTCAGAGTTTGCCTTCCACGATATCGACACCCTTAGCGCGGTTCAGCAGCAAAGAATTAAAGATTGCCTCAATTTCAACGGGGTTGTCATGAGCGCAAAGTTTTAATGCTTTGCCAGTAAACCGCCGGCCGTTAATCGGCTTGGGTTTGCGCGAGTAAGGTTTCTAAGCAGTGTTCCTTGATACCGTAATAGGCTTTAATGTCAGCAATTTGCGCGAGTATTACGGCGCAGTCTTTCTGATTGTGTTGTGGCTTTTTAACGGCCAAAATCATCTTATTTTTATTGGTATGTTCTAGGCTGATAAATTCAAACACCTTAGTCGCATAACCATTGGCTTCCAAAAATAGCGCACGTAATGAATCCGTTATCATTTCGGCCTGTTGGCCCATGTGCACCCCATATTGCAGCATAGGTTTAAACAATTCTGGACTGTGCATCTGCGGGCGAATTTGTTTATGGCAGCAAGGCGAACACATAATGATGTCGGCATTGGCGCGGATACCATAATGAATCGCATAGTCAGTGGCGATATCGCAGGCGTGCAGGGCGATCATCACATCGGTTTGCTTAGGCGCGTGGGTTCTCACATCGCCGCAGACAAACGACAATCCTTGATGATCTAGCGTTGCCGCCGTTTCATTACATAAATCGGCCAAGGCTTGGCGTAATTCCACCCCAGTCACTTGCGCATCGTTGTGAAGGCTGTGGCGCAGATAGTCATGGATTGCAAAGGTGAGATAGCCTTTGCCAGACCCAAAATCGACCACATTGATCGGTTGGTCATTCTTGTGGGGTGATGCTTCGAGTGCTTGGCTGAAAACCTCAATAAATTTATTGATTTGCTTCCATTTACGCGACATCGCAGGGATAAGATTATGTTGGCTGTCCGTCACACCTAGCTTGGTCAGGAAAGGCCGTTCGATATCCACAAAACGCTTTTTCTCACGGTCATGTTCTAACGGTGCCGCGACGGCTTGTTTAACGTTATGTGTGCTGATTTGGACTTTGCCTTTTTTGCTGATCTCAAGCTGAACTTCCGCCTGCGCCATGGCTAAGTGGGCGCTCTTAAAATCGCTACCGAGTAACAGTTTTATGCTGGCTAACCCTTCGTCATAACTCAGGTTTTTAGTGATGTGATTCGTCTGGTGTTGATACACAAACGACAGCATAGGTTCATTCTGCAAACTGATCGGCCGAATCGTAATGCGCTGCAGGCTTTTATCTGCACCTCGGTACTTACTCAACAATAGTTTGATCAGACTATTCTTCGCCAAGCTGTCAGCCAAAAGCTGGTAAAAATCATCAAAAGAATTAAGCGCTGAATGGGACATTATTGTTTCCGAAAAAGTAACCAAGAAAAACAGGGTGAGTATTCTAACCGCGATCCGCCGCTACCTAAAGTTATTCTCATCGAGAAGGGGTTTGGGGCAGAGCTCCGCTGCTGATTTATCTATTCAGGTGGTAGTGATTAAGCATAGTCATTCCAGTGACACGCTCAATTGAAGATGCAGCTTGGTAATGGGTGAATCTGATTCACTTAGACTGATCCATAAGTTGAAATTCGCCATTCTGCGTTGGATGTTTGCTAATGGAGTTTTACCTAGACTTTGTTTGATTTTTTTAATAAAAGTCAAAGTCGTGGGGTTTCACCCCACACCCGACCAAGGAGGACTGCTCGTCCTATCCTCCTTGGATGCTCCATGACGCCCCCAACGGAGTTGAAAGCCCCTTGTGCTCATTGACAAATTTGCTATCGCTTCCGAAGGATGCGTCCCTGCACCTGCGAAAGCTAGCTCGCCATCCATGGCGAGACTTACGCAATTTGTCATTTCGCCCTGCGGCAACTCCGAGGGTATGGTGTATTCCTTTGATTGTTGAGTTATCTGATTACCATTAACAGCAATAAAGAGTTGTGGATCTCCTGTTTCACCATGCTTCATAGTCGGTAAATAATGATTTGATTTTATACCGCCAAAATTTAGTGAGCCAAAGATAGAAACGGTAAACATCTTCTCGCTTTCTTGGTGTAACAATGTATTGAACGTGATGCAATAGCAGTGATAACTTACTGTCATATATTAATTTTGCCCTAAAAGTTTAAACCTACTCGTATCTTTGTTTGGGTTTAACTATAAGTACGGGGAAAACTCCCCTTAGGCATTAAAGTCAAAGTCGCAGTACAAGGAATATTATGAAACCGCGTATGTTCATTCTGTTAACAGCCATCCCTCTGACAATTGCTATTACTGGTTGCAGTGAAGAACTTGCAAACAAGAAAGCCGAGCAAGCAAAATTACTGCAGCAACATATAAGCTCAATTGTTTCTGCTTGTACAGGAACACTATCTTTATCAACTCAGATAACTGGCGACTTTGAAAATCCGGCCACAACAACAATAAGCTGTTCTGAAATGGATAAAAAAAGTGATTTTTTTCATGAAATGACCGAAAAGGACTTAGAGGTAATAAAAAACAATGTCAAAAAACTCAATTAGCCTTAATCAAGACGCTTAATGTTTACAAATTAAAGATTGGATAGGCATGTTTTCCATAATAGCAACTATATTGGTTACTTTTGGAATCCAAGCTTCAATAGATATGTCTGTTGAGATTGCCGCCCCAGTCTTGTTATTGCAATCCGCTATGATTTAGTTATACAAGCGGGAACAAAGATAAGGGGTAGTTGCTTTTTCGCCTTTTATCTTTGGCTGACAGAGATACTCAAAGGTTAATAGGATTAAGCACTGTCATGGAAGTGACCGTTGACGGCATGGATGTCGTCGTCGAGCCCTCAGGGATGAGTTAATGGCGTGTCACTGGAATGACAGTGCTTAATCGCTGAAACAGAATGATGAACACCCTCTCTATGAGTCATTAATACAGCCTTGTATTTGTTCAATTCCTACCCTAAAAACAAAGTTCTGTTACCGAAAAGCTGGATTCCCGCCCACAAGCATTGCGTGAATGACAGTGCTTAATCAATGTAGTTCGACATCAGTGCAAATCAAGGTGCGGCATCATGTCATTCGTCTTGTGGCTCTTGTCTTGTGGATCAGGCGCGCAGTCGGGTTTTCTTCTGTTATAATGCCTCCTCGATTTTTTGGAGGCGAGAATGGACGTATCTTCTTTACTAGACGGCCTGAATGATAAGCAGCGCGAGGCTGTCGCGGCACCGCAATCTAGCATGTTAGTGTTGGCGGGCGCGGGCAGTGGTAAAACTCGGGTGTTGACCCACCGCATTGCGTGGCTGATGCAGGTTGAACAGCAGAGTCCTTACTCGATTCTTGCGGTGACGTTTACCAATAAAGCTGCGGCTGAGATGCGCGAGCGAGTTGAAAAAGTCGCTGGCACCAATATGGGCCGCATGTGGATTGGGACTTTCCACGGCTTGGCGCATCGTTTGTTACGCACTCACTTCCAAGATGCGGGTTTACCGCAAAGCTTCCAAATCCTCGATTCTGACGATCAAGTGCGCTTGATCAAACGTATTCTTAAAAGCTTGAATTTGGATGAGAAACAATATCCTCCACGCCAAGCTCAGGGTTATATCAATGGTAAAAAAGACCAAGGATTACGCCCTAAACATATCGATGCGGGCGGTTTTCCGCTTGAGCAGAATCTGCTAAAAATCTATCAGGTTTACCAAGAGTCTTGTGACCGCGCGGGTTTAGTCGATTTTGCCGAAATCCTGTTACGTGCCCATGAGTTATGGCTCAATAAACCGCACTTGTTGGCCCATTATCAAGACAGATTCAAGCATATTTTGGTGGACGAGTTCCAAGATACCAACGCGATCCAATATGCGTGGATCCGTGTGCTTGCCGGTCAAACTGCCAATGTGATGATAGTGGGTGATGACGACCAATCGATTTACGGCTGGCGCGGTGCTCAGGTTGAAAACCTACATAGATTCTTAAAAGATTTTCCGAGTGCGACCACGATTCGTCTCGAGCAAAACTATCGCTCTAAGGGCAATATTCTTAAAGCTTCCAACGCCTTAATCGCCAATAACCCAGAGCGTATGGGTAAAGAGTTGTGGACGGATGAAGCCGATGGCGATCCGATTTCGCTTTATTGTGCCTTTAATGAAATGGACGAGGCGCGCTTTATCGTCGGTCGAATTAATGATTGGCACGAAAAGGGCGGCAACCTCAGTGATTGTGCGATTTTATATCGTTCTAACGCTCAATCGCGGGTATTGGAAGAAGCCTTATTACACAAAGGCTTAGCCTATCGAATCTACGGCGGTTTACGCTTCTTCGAACGCCAAGAAATTAAAGATGCCATGGGTTACCTGCGGCTGATTAATAACAAAGACGACGATGCGGCGTTTGAGCGTGTAGTGAACACGCCGCCCCGTGGCATTGGTGATCGCACTTTGGATATTTTACGCTCCACTGCGCGCCAGCATGAATTAACCCTGTGGCAGGCGAGTGTACGTCTGCTCGACGAGAAAGTGCTTGCGGGCCGCGCGGCAAATTCTGTGCGTGGTTTCATGGACTTAATCATGACACTGCGTGAAGACACCCAAGATATGGTGCTGTATCGCATGGCCGATACAGTGATCCAAGCGTCTGGCCTTAAGGCCATGTATGAAGCCGAAAAGGGTGAAAAAGCCCACGCTAGAATCGAAAACTTAGAAGAACTCGTCACGGCGGCGCGTACTTTTGAGCTACCAGAAGAGCTGGAGGACATGGGCGAACTTAACGGTTTCCTATCCCACGCGGCGCTCGAAGCGGGCGAGGGCCAAGCCGATGCCTTTACCGATGCGGTGCAGCTAATGACGCTGCATTCTGCCAAAGGGTTAGAGTTCACTATGGTGTTTATGGCGGGTGTCGAAGAAGGGATTTTCCCGAGTAAAATGGCGCTCGAAGAGGGCGATAGACTCGATGAAGAACGCCGTCTCTGCTATGTGGGCATGACCCGCGCCATGGAAAAACTCTACATAACCTATGCCGAATCGCGGCGCATTTATGGCCGCGAAGATTACGCTCGGCCGTCGCGTTTTATCAAAGAGATCCCGCCGCAATATGTGGATGAAATCCGTCTTAAGGCGCAGGTTTCAACGCCGATGGCGAATAATCGTTTCAGCGCCCCAAAATCGGCTGCGACAAACGATACCGGTTTTAACGTCGGCCAACGAGTCAATCACCCTAAATTTGGTGAAGGTAAAGTGACCAACTTTGAGGGCAGCGGTGCCCAAGGGCGAGTTCAAGTGAGCTTTACTGACTTTGGCAGCAAGTGGTTAGTGGTGACTTACGCTCGGTTAGAGGCGCTTTAATACCAGCCCTGAACGCGATGAATGTCAGCTTTTTATGACACGCTTTTAGGGCGTAAATTCGCATCGGGAGAAGCATGGGTATATGATGCTAATCCTGAAACCGAGTGGAAACTTGAGGGTATTGGGAGTACCTAGTTAATGAATTTAAAGCAGAAGTGGGATGTGTATTCCCGTCTTACTCGAATCGACCGTCCCATAGGTACGCTATTGTTGATGTGGCCATGCTTGATGGCGTTGATGTTAGCGGCGGGTGGTATGCCCGATCTTAAGGTATTGGTTATCTTTATTATTGGCGTGGTGATCATGCGTGCCTGTGGCTGCATTATTAACGACTATGCCGATCGCGATCTCGACTCTTTTGTGGAACGTACTAAATCTCGGCCGCTGGCCAGTGGTGAAATCAGCACTAAAGAAGCCTTGATACTGTTCGTCGTTTTAGGTTTGTCTGCTTTTGGTTTAGTCTTATTACTCAATGGATTAGTGGTTAAATTATCCGTTGTTGGTATTATCCTCACGATCATTTATCCCTTCACTAAACGCATCACCAATATGCCGCAGATGTTTCTAGGCGTGGTGTGGAGTTGGTCTATCCCTATGGCTTACGCCGCGCAGACGGGTGAAGTACCCATCGAGGCTTGGTGGTTATTTGCGGCCAATTGGTTTTGGACTGTCGCCTACGATACCATGTATGCCATGGTCGATAGGGATGATGATTTAAAGGTGGGCATTAAATCCACTGCAATTTTGTTCGGTAAATACGACCGCCAAATCATAGGTTTATTTCAGCTTGCTGCGCTGGCTTGTTTTATCGCCGCCGGTTGGAGCGCCGATCGTGGTTTACTCTATGGCCTAGGTTTACTGACTTTTGTCGGCTTTAGTACTTACCAGCAAATGCTGATCTTTGATCGCGAACGAGCCCCTTGTTTTAAAGCGTTTCTCAATAACAATTGGGCTGGACTCGCATTATTTGTTGGGCTGGGCGCCGATTATTTAGTTTAGTGAGCATCATTTTTGTTGTGGAAGATCCTGATGGATCATCCACTGATTCTGTGGCGCTAATATTTGTTCTAAATCAATCTGGTGGATGTTGTCTTGGGAGATAACCTTGATAACTGGGCTCACTTTGTGGGGATAAGGCGCACCTTCGAGTGCGCGTATTGCGAGATCGATGGCAATCCGAGCCTGCAATACTGGTGAGTCGCTGACCGTCGCGAGTAACTGTTTTTTCTGCACTAATTCTATGGTCTGTGCATTCGAGTAGAACGCGATGACCTTTCCCGTTTTATTCCTACGCCCGTCTAAATAGCGCGCCGCGAAAGTGGCGGCAACTGCATTGGCGATCACATAATCTACACTTTGTTTAGTAAGCACTTTTCGCACTAAATCAGCTTGAATAAATAACTCCGTAGTACCAAACCCTCCTTCAATTGTGTCGAACTCTTGTTTGGTTGCCGCCCGCCTAAATCCTTGTTCCGCCGCCATAACCCAAGAGGCGTCCTTAGGACCTGGAAACCAAGCAACTTTAAGTTTCGCAGGCGCTTTATCGACAGGGTCTCGTTGCTGCGATGCAATATACTCAATCGCCGCCGCAGACATATCTTCAAAGCTGACTAAGGAGCGACTCGTGAGTTTGTCGGTCGCGATACCATTCACTAAATCAATAACAGGAATACCCGCAGCAGAGAGTTGTTCGATATCCGCAATCAGTCCGTCAGCCGTATTGGCAGCAATAATATAGGCTTGAGCTTTGAGGGCTTGGCAAGCATAGAGTTGTTGTTTTTGTTGCTCAATATTGTCATATCCTCCAGCATCATAAATGCCGAGAGTTACACCTTGGCGCTCGGCTTCCTGCGATAACCCAAAGGCGACGCCCCACCAATATTGGTCTTTACCATGGGGAAGTAAGGCGCAGATCCGCCATGCTTTTTGGGCTTGAGTGAGTGGTGTGTATGCCGTTTTTTTGCCATCAGCAATCACATCGGCGGGATACCAAGTTGCCTGCACTGCAAAGGCGAAACTATAGAGGATTAAGGTGAGGCAAAGCCTGAGGGAGTAAGCGAAGAATGCAGTAAAGTGCATAGGATCATCATGTTAAGTTAACAATAGATTAAGCATAGATGAATGATCCATAGTTGCTAAGTCGATGCTAAATAAAGCTGATTTATTCTTAATAACCAGTGCCATGAAGTGTTATGGCACTTTTATGATGGGCTGCAGAGTGGTTGAAATTGTAGGGTCGTCTTCCATTAGCAGGCTTTACGCTTTGACTTGTTCACTGAATGCTTAAGTTTACATTTCACGCTTAAGGCTTAATTGCCACAGCTGGTTTTTGCCATAGTGCTTAGTCTATAGTCATTGGCTTATAGTGGTTTTTTATGATCAATTTCATGCTTAGGTAACAAGGAATCGTTATGTTTATTCCGTCAGGATTTGCACGGGTTAGCCCGTATATGATGATCGCTGATGCCGATAGTTTAGTGGTTTTTTTACAGCAAGCCTTTGATGCTAAAGCGCTACATATTTCCCGTCGGGCTGATGGCAAAATAGCTAATGCACAGATGCAAATCGGCGACTGTTTATTTATGTTGAGTGAGGCGAGTGAAGCTTTTCCGCCTATGCCCGCATCCTATTATTTATATGTGGAAAATGCCGATAAAACGGTAGCTCAGGCACTCGCCACTGCGGGTGAATTAGTGATGGAAGTGGCGAATATGCCCTATGGCGATCGCCAAGGTGGAGTGCGGGATCCCGTGGGCAATCTGTGGTGGATCTCCCAGCGTTTAGCCGCGGGGCCATATCAGGATTGAGCATCAAGTGAGAACAAGTCAAAGGAGGTGATGTATGCCGTGTCAGTTAACCCGATTATTTGGAATCGAATTACCGATTATTCAAGCGCCGATGGCGGGTGTTCAGGGCAGTGCCTTAGCGATAGCCGTGTCGCAAGCGGGGGCGTTGGGATCTTTGCCCTGCGCCATGTTATCCCTCGAAGCCTTAGATACCGCCTTGACACATATTCGCACCCAGACGACTAAGCCCATCAATGTAAACTTCTTTTGTCATCACGAACCTGAACCGCAAGCAGCGAAACAAGCCGCATGGCTTAATCAACTCGCGCCTTATTTTTCTGAGTTGGGTGTCAATCCTGATAGCCAAACCGTGGGGGCACAACGCGCGCCATATACCAGCACCCAGGCTGCAGTGTTAGCTAAATTTAAACCTGAGGTGGTGAGTTTTCATTTTGGCTTACCGAATGAAGATTTGTTGCTGGAGATAAAGTCTTGGGGTTCAAAAATCATTTCGACAGCGACAACTGTAGAAGAAGCCCTATGGCTTGAAGCGCGTGGTGCGGATGCCATTATTGCGCAGGGTTTAGAGGCCGGAGGTCACAGGGGGCATTTTTTATCCGATGATTTAACCGAGCAATTAGGCACTTTTAGTCTATTGCCGCAAATCATTGCCGCCGTTGATATTCCTGTGATTGCAGCGGGTGGCATAGTCGATGCGAAGACAGTGCGCGCCGCTATGGCGATGGGCGCCTCGGCGGTGCAAGTGGGGACGGCATACTTACTCTGTCCCGAATGTACCACCAGTGATATTCACCGTGCCGCCCTGCAAAGTGAGGCGGCGCAGCATACGGCTCTGACTAACTTATTCACTGGTCGACCCGCCCGTGGAATTATGAATCGTTTTATGGCAGAGCTTGGTCCCATCAATAATGCCGCACCGGATTTTCCGCTCGCCTCAAGTGCCGTCGCAGTATTGCGAAGCGCCGCTGAACAACAAGGATTTGGTGATTTTAGCCCACTTTGGTGCGGCCAAAATGCAACAGGTTGTCAGGCGATTCCTGCCGCAGAGCTGACGAGGCAATTGGCGTTAGGTTTGATGGTCTAAGATATTGTTGGATAGGTTATTAATACTCATTGTTATGCTCATCAAGGCTTACATTTAATATGGCTAAATTAGCGGCTTGTTAGTTTATACTCGTCGTTTAAAGGTTGGTTGTTGGTGAGAATGCCGCTTCTTTTAAATTATGTTTTTTTCTGTACAAATGGCTGCAAATCACTGGCGCTATAGTCGTGGGTGCGAGTGAGCTATAGATTTAAGGAAAACAATATGTTGTTACGTAAAATCATTGTTATGTGCCTTGCCGTTATGAGTTTTGCTACGTTTGCGGGCAATAAAACCTATCAAGATATCGCACTTAAAACCTATCCAGATCAGCAGCAAGTGACTTTAGCCAGTGTTGCGGGTGACAAGCCTATATACCTAAAGTTTTGGGCAACCTGGTGCCAACCTTGTATGGAGCAAATGCCGCATTTTGAAGCCCTGCAGAAGAAATATCAGGACAAGATTAATATCATAGCGGTGAATATCAATATTAATGAAGAGCTGCCTAAGATTGCTGACGTTATTGCGCGTTTCGGGCTCACTATGCCCGTGTGGTTGGATAATGAAGGGGAGTTAGGTGTGGCTTTAGGTTTGGTCGGCACACCCTATAGTGTATTAATCAATCGTGCTGGTGATGTGGTTTACACTAGCCATGAGTCTGATGCCAATTTAGATAAATTTATCGATATGTTGGCGAATGGCCAAGAGTTGACTGCGCAGACAACGGAGGCACCCAGTGCCGAACAAACAGCTAAGTTACTGAAACCTTGGGAACAAGGTGAGCATTTACTTTTTTTCACCGCAACATGGTGTGATTGGTATTTGGCTGATAGCCGCCCAGAAATGTCTAAAGAGTGTATTGCCGTTCAAAAAGGTTTAAATAATCTCGCGCAAAAAGTGCCTAATAAAGCGTGGCACGGTGTGGTCAATCATTTGTGGACAGACAATAAAGCGCTCGAAGATTTTAAGCAGCTTTATCAACCTCAAGTCGATTTTAGTATCGATGAATTAGGTGTGTTATTTAATCATTTTAAAATCCGCAATATTCCTACTTTACTGTGGGTTAAGGATGGTAAAGTTATTCAGCGTATTACCGATTTTAGCCAGCCAGAGAAAGTAGTTGAGCAGCTTTCGGCTCAATAAGCTCATTCCAAATGTTAGGCCTTTGATAGATATCTAAAGGCCTTTTGTCTTCAAAGATTGAATAGATACACAGCTCAATATTCGGTGTTAAAGTCATTGCCCATGGGAAGCACTGCGCAATAAACTGATTCGTAGAACGAGTTGGTTAAGCATTAACCTTGTTTGGTGTGATGCAGAGTGTTTTCCATTTTATCGTTGAATTTTATTGTGGGGGGTTTTAGCACTATGACGCCGATTTTCAGTAATGCCGCTATTGGTCGTAGTTTGTTGGTTTTGCTCTTGTGTGCTGGCGTATTCTTTTTTATCGATTTTTTAGTGCCCGCCTTAGCTGCATTGATTGTGTGTTTTTCAAGTTGGCCTCTCTATCAAAAACTATTGGCAAAATGCGGTGGTCGCTCGGCGTTGGCGGCAACCATTGCCCTGTGTTGTATTGTGCTCGGGCTGATTATTCCGCTGGTGTTTGTATTTTCCTATGCGTTACAAGAGATTAGAACTTGGGTTGATTGGTTGGTGTTTACTAACCAACATGGTTCGCCCGTGCCCTTGTGGATCAAAGACTTGCCTTGGATGGGCGAATGGTTAACCCTGCAATGGCAGCAGTTTATTGGTGAACCCCATGAATTAGGCCAAATTATCAGTGCCATTAGTGGCCAGAATTTGAGTGGCATTTCCCGTTGGGTGCTGCAATTGGGTTGGAATACTTTAGGGTTGTTATTGACCTTACTTTTTATGCTGATCACTTTGTTTTTCCTCTATAAAGATGGTCCGCAAGTGGCTAAACAGTTGGATATCGTAGGTGAGCGAGTGCTGCCTGCTCGCTGGCATAGTTTTTCCCGTGTGGTGCCTGCAACAGTCAGTTCTACCGTGATAGGTATGACGCTTATCGCAATTGGTGAGGGTATAGTGCTGGGGATTGCCTATTGGATTGCGGGAGTACCTTCGGCCGTGGCTTTTGGGGTGTTAACCGCCTTTATGGCCTTGGTTCCTGGCGGCGCGCCAACCATGTTTACCTTGATTTCACTCTATCTTGTCGGCACTGGTGATATGACGGCGGGGGTCGGCTTGTTCCTTTGGGGCAGTATAGAGCTATTTATTGTCGATAAAACCTTAAGGCCTAATCTTGTCGGTGGGCCGATTAAATTGCCTTTCTTACCGACTTTTTTCGGTTTGATCGGCGGCGTAAAAACCATGGGTTTTGTCGGTTTATTTGTTGGTCCAGTATTGATGGCCCTGCTGGTGGCCATTTGGCGTGAGTGGTTAAGGGAAGAGCCCGAAACGATAATGGGTAAACAGGAGGATAAATAGTCGCGAAAGCTTCATTTCTCTAAGGTATTTTTGCGCTCATCGGTGTAAAACCACCAAGGTTTAGGATCTTCACCTGCCATAAAACGGGTGATGGAGATAAACACATCGAGCATACAGGGGTCGTGTCTCTGGCCCGTTTTGTCGCACAGCGTTTGATACAGCTCGTAGGGGTTTCTATCTAACAGCTGCTCAGGCTTATCTATGCCAAGCAAACGTAAATCCGCCGCACAGGCTTTGCCAATATTGGGTAAATCAGTTAATTGCTTAACCTCGGCACGCACGACTTTTGCAGGATTCATACGGATTGCCTCGTTAAAACACACGCTGAAAAGTCATTACTGCTGGATAATCGCTTAGGCGAGATAATTGCCTTGGCGAAATAAGAGCCTGCAAATAACAGGCTCATAAACAAAGCTATCAAATCTAGGCTTTAACCTGTGTAGTCAGATCCGCTGGGCGATAGTAAACCGATTTTAGTACCTTACCTTGGCGAACCACTTTACCTGCCATTTCCACATCTTTAGCGCATTTCGCTATGATGAAATCACCTTGCTGACTACCGACAATTTCAACACCTTGCTTGGCATAGAAGGCAATGGTCTCGGCAAGTTCTTGCTCGTTACGGCACACTTTACTCATATTGCTCGAATGCACTTCATCCCAGCAGCTAATAAAGTCGATTTCACGGTTTTGAGCCACGCATAGCAACAAGTCAATCAGGTAACTGATTTCGAGTCTGTCGGTCATGGCTTGTGCACCTAAATGCACTAAACGCCCCATTAACACATACACAGAATCGACGATGGCATCGGCCTGTTCGATACGGCTATCGGCTTCAGCAAGCTCAGTTAACTCCTCAATAATCAGTGAAGTATGTAAGGTATCGGCCTTGTCATCTAAAGAATCAACATCATTAACGGGCAAGTCGAAGGTGCTACGAAACTCACTGATATCACGATATAAGTGGTCATAAATAGGTTGCGTTAAGCGGGTGAGTTTCATCTGATTTGCCTTGAAATAAAGAGTTTGGCGGCAATTTTAAAGAAATGCACCGCAGAATACAAAGATGGGGCAGAGATAAAAATACCCGCAGCCAAATAGGCGGCAGCGGGTTTCGGTAAATTTTGGCGGATGACCGAATGGAGAAATATATTGTGAGTCTGTGTTACTTGGTGATTATTGGCCGTATTTTGCAATCAGTTGATCAAGATAAGGGCCAACGTCTTTATCAGCCCAATCGAGATATCCCCGTACAAAACCGACAAGATTACCTTTAGCATCAAAAATATAACTGGCGGGTACGACATTCGCGGGAATGATTTGTTCTATGTTTTGCTCCGGGTCAAGCCAAGTGGCATAGCCGCTAAAGCCATGTTGGTTAAGAAAAGGGCGTACATCTTTAGATTCTTCATCGATAGAGATTGGAATGATGGCGATATTCTTCCCTTGATACTGCTGCTTAAGTTTTTGGAGTTCTGGAATTTCCCTTAAACAGGGGGCGCACCAGGTTGCCCAAAGATTAACTAAAACCAATTTTCCTTGGTGCTGTTTTAGGGTTTGGGTTTGTCCTGATTCATCAATAAAGGGAACTTCTGGTACGCCGCGTGCGTGCTGCATTTCTATAAAACCAGTCATCACAAGGGGCTTAGGGAGGGGCTCTCCCGTACTGTAGAGTTTATTGTCTAGTGAGTGGGCTGAGCTGCTATTAGAAAACAGACCCAAACACACGAGTAGAACAAAGGGAAAATAGTGTAATTTCATCTGGTTATCCTTTACTTTTAAATAGTCGTTTGTGTTTTTCTACGGGTTACCAATGCGAGACACAACCCAACACCAAGCACTAATAACAGCAGTGGCCCAAACCAAAGTGCGAAGGTGGAGGCTTTAAATTCAGGTTGATAACGGATTTTTTGACCATAGCGTTGCACCATAAAATCGATAATCTCATCTTGGCTTTGCCCCTGTTCCAGCATCGAGAATATTTGTGCTTTGAGCTCGTGGGCGATTGGCGCCTGTGATTCAAATAGGCTCTGATTCGTCGCCATAGGGCAACGCAGCACTTTACTGATATCTATTGCCTGTTGCTGGTAGGAAAGGCTTGATATGGGCTGAGCTTGCGCGACGGATAAGCATGGGATCCCTATCCCACATAAGGTGATAGGGAGCAGTAAGACTAAAAAGCGCAATATTGGATTCATTAGGCAAGTGTCTCCTGTGGTTTGTGATGGGATAGGTTAACTAAGGTTGTTAAATCAGCTTGGTAGCTAAAATGGCGAGTAGGCCAAGCGGCAATCGCCCCACCTAGCATCATTAATAGCGCACCAAGCCAGATCCAACTCGCAAGGGGTTTATAGCTAATACGGATAAGGTATTCGCTGTCACTTAATTGCAGCCCCATAGACACATAAATATCCCGCCATAATCCATGATCGATACCCGCGTGGGACATTTCCATCCCATTGCTTTTAAAGGTTTGGCGTTGCGGCCTAACGTAACCGAGGATCACTTCATCATTCGCGGCATCGCGGATACTGATATTGGCTTGAATGGCGGTAAAGCTATTGGTTTCAACATTCTCTGTGCTTTCATAAACTAAGACATAACCCGCTAAAGGCTTACCTTGACCAGGCCCCATTCGCAGTAGGGCTTCCTGTTCAAAAAAGGAGACGGATGTTGCTCCAATAATAGTGATAGCCACCCCAAAGTGGGCGAATAGCATGGCTATAAACCCTTGTTTTGATGATTTAACGGGAGGATTTAAGCCGTGCTCACTGCGGTTTTGGGTTAATTGACGGGTATATATTCGTCTACCTAATCCCGAGGCTGCCAATATCGTGAGCAATAAACACACCAGCAACCAAAGTGCTGCGGCAGTGCCAAGGAGTAAAAATAAGCTACTGCCCGAGGCGGCTTGTAAGCTTACCCTGCCTGCGACGGCTAATATCACTAGGCTAGGAATGAGCAGGGAAGTAATACGAGTCTTTGAGGCATTTTGCCATTGCACTATTTGCCATTGCACTAAGGGCGCAATGCCCATTAACAGGACAAGCAAGAAAGTGAGGGGGACAAATATAGCGTTGAAATATGGGGCGCCCACTGAAAGTGTGCCTAAATCCAGTAGCTCATAGATCAAAGGGTAAAATGTACCGAGTAATACGGAAAACGCTGCTACGACTAAGATAACGATCCCGAGCAGTAACAGTGTTTCCTTGCTGAAAAGCGCGAAAGTCACATCCTGTTTTAAATGATGGGCTTTGAGTGCAAAAATGAGTAACGCAGCCCCAACAAAAATCACTAATAAGCAGAGTATTGACATGCCACGGGTAGGATCGGCGGCAAAGGCATGTACCGATTGCACTATGCCGGAACGCACCAAAAAGCTGCCGAGTAAACTGAGTGAAAATGCCAATAAGCACAGCAGCAAAGTCGTCAGTTTAAAGCCATGAGTATGTTGAGTGAGAATGAGGGAATGCACTAATGCTGTTGCCACAAGCCAAGGAATAAAGGAGGCGTTTTCTACCGGATCCCAAAACCACCAGCCACCCCAACCCAGTTCGTTATAGGCCCACCAAGATCCAAAGGCATTGCCGCCCGTTAGAAACACCCAGGCTAATAATACCCAAGGTCGTAAATAGTTAATTTGACGGGTATTAAAGCCACCACCGAGCAGTGATGCTAACGCTGCGGCAAAGCAAACAGTGAGGCCAACATAACCAAGAAAGAGCATGGGTGGATGCAGTATGAGTCCTATGTCTTGCAAAATAGGGTTAAGATCTCGCCCTTCAATCGGAATGTTAGGTAATAAGCGGGCAAAGGGATTAGAGGTAAAGAGTAAAAATAAGTTAAAACCAAGGATCACTAATGCCAAAATGGCCAACAGCCTCGCAAAATATTGGGCGTCTTGGTATTTATCGCTGGCCTTATCTTGAGTGCAATCCGCCATCTTTATGTGATAACTGATGATCGCGCCCCAAAGGGCAATCGCAAATATCCAAAACAGCATTGACCCTTCGTGGCTGCCCCAAACGGCGGCCACTTTATAACCCAAGGCTAATTGGCTATTCGAGTGGTTTGCGACATAAGCAACAGAAAAATCATCAGTAATAAAGCAATAAATTAAGCAAAGAAGTGAAACGAAAACTGAGGTAAATATGGCTCTAAAGAGTGTCGGGCTTAATCCCACCAGATAGGCATTATTCTGCTTAACACCGATTAAGGTCAGTGCTGCAGAAAATAATGCCAATACGCTACTAATGATCAGTAATATATGTCCAATTTCTGGAAGCATAGTTGTCATTTATTATGCCTTAGAATAATGTGGTCGCGGTAATATAGTGTTTACAGTTGGCTATTTTACCTATGTGATTTTCACATGCTGATTTTTATTAAATTCGCTCAAAAACTTGAGTTATTTTCTTATGATTTTAAATGTACATATAAGTTATTCGTAGTAAAAGTCAGTTTAATCACAAGCTTTAATCACTGTTGATTTTAAGATTAGTCGAGTTTTGCATTTAATAATGTGATCTTATCCGTTATTAAATCATTCGTTTTTACGCTTGATGTTTTTTGAAAAATAAAACGCATTTTTAGTTTTTTTTATAACTGAAATGTGCTTTTTAACTTCTAAAAAACAAATGGCATTAATTTTATAAGTTATTGTATTTTATTTGTTTTAATTGATTTTATTCATCTTGATTTATCAGCGCAAATTTAGTGTGCTCTAGCTCTGATTTTTAATGGTTTTTTGCCTCCACCATGCTGTAACTGGTCAATTGTTTATGTCGCTCAGTGAGCAATTAGGTTCAGTGGAAAATATAAAACTAATGATAATTAGGAGTGAATGATGAAACGATGGAAATCCAAAATAGCACTCAGCGTGCTGTTTTGTTTAGGTACTATCGTCAGTGTGGCCGGAATAGCATCCGATGCTAAACCGGGCGAGGTAAAGCCTGGCTATGGTAATAAACAACAGAGTGCGGAAGCTCAGGGAATTATGGCTAATCCCGATCTAACACTAGAGTCCCGTGGTGTAAGAACACTGCAGGATTATATTGTTCAGGAAAAAGAGTTGTTTGATTTTCTTTTTGAAAATCATCCGGTATTTAAATATGCCGAGCAAGGTCGTTTAAAAGGAACCTATAAGGTCAGTGACCGTGGTGAAGAATACTTACACGGTGGTGATAGCCAAAAATATAGCCAACATCAAGAGGGCAATCGCCCTATGGCATTGCAATATCGCCTCGGTGCCAAGTCGATTTTGGATTTCCCAAATAAGTTTGTTGGTCCTGAAAAATGTGGTGAGTGCCACGGTCCACAATATGAAAAGTGGAAACGTTCACGCCATTCAAAAACCTTACGTTTTCCGGGGAGTCATCCCGAAGTCGATAACGATTTAAACAAAACCATGTATGGCACTAAGGATACTTCTATCCTGCCAGACGGCATTACCCCTGATGCAATTTATGCGACGGTGGGAACACCAAGAACCAAATACGGCTTTATCGATAGCTACTTAGTACGCGGTACTTTCCATGTGAAAGACGGTTTACTCAAAGATGGTACTGGCACTATGGTCGCCGGTGGTAACCAATTCTCCCGTGGTTGGGCTGAATGGTTAACCCCTGAAATGGCGAAGAAAATTCAGAAAGTTATTCCTGAATTTCCAACTAAAATGGAAGATTTTGGCGCGAGTGGTTCACACCAATGGGGTATGAGCTCCTATGGTGCTAAATACGAGAAGGAATTCTTATTCCAACCTGCGAGTTCCTATTGTGAAATGTGCCACACCTTTAAGTTTGATTTTAAAACTAAAGATGAGTTTTTTGCAGCCCTTGGTAATCCTAAAGAGCTCCAAAAACATACAGTGTCACTCGGTATTACCTGTGAAGAGTGTCATGGCGCAGGTGGTCATTTAGACGGCGGTATCGGTGGTGGTATGCCTTCTAACTGTGAGCGTTGTCACCAGCGTTTTAACTTCGTAGAAGAACTTGCGCAAACCCCACAGGGTAAAGAAAAACTGGAATATGCCTTTAACGTGAAGATGAAATCTTCGTGCCCATCTTGTGGTACAGAAGGTTCGCAAATGTTTGCCTCATCTCACTACGATAAGGGTATGCGTTGTTCTACCTGTCATGATCCACACGAAGTGACTGATGGTGATTGGAAATCCGGTATTACTAAACCAAAACTCATCAAAGAATGTACCGATTGCCATACGGCACAGGCTGAAATTGCGAGTAATACCAAGACCCACAGTAAACAAACTTGTCAAAGCTGTCATATGCCAAACATGGGTAGTTGTGAAAACTTCACCGCGATCCAGTTCCCTGATATGGCCGGTTTCGACAACGTTCGTAAGTCGCACATGTGGAAAATCGATGTCGATCCATTGCGTAAGACGCTTAACCCACCTGGAGGTAAGTCTCGCGACTCATCCACTAAGGGCTGGACTGTGGCGAAGGACGAAAATGGCCATAACTACCTCGATCTCATGTGGACCTGTGCTCGTACTTCCGCTTCTGATCACGATGTAGTGGATAACAAAGGCTGCCATAGCCAATTCCAATCTAAGTTGGGTGAGGGTCTGCACTTTAAAGATCAACAGCAAATCTACGGCAAAGTTCAGAAGTGGCAAAAACCAGTGAAAGAAACCTATGCCAAAGTAGAAAAAGCCCTTATTAGCATCGATAAGTCGCCCAATATGGCGAAGTTATCGGTAGAAGATAAGACGCAAGTGCTGTTGTTGACCGATAAAGCTCAAGATGTCCTCAAGCTTATTAAAGCCGATGGTTCATGGGGAGTTCATGGTGCGCGTTACTCACAAAAACGCTTAGATGCCGCCTTGACCTATGTGACCCAAGCCCAAGCCATTATTGATGGTAATGCGCTGAGTGTGAAGACAATATAGTTTAACTTGAGTCCTAGTTATCCCCGACACCTTTGGGTGTCGGGGAATATGAGAGCCTAATTATGCATAACATGCTTCGTCAAAGTGTAAGCCGAATATTGATGGTGTTGGCCTTAGGCGTGACTGCGATGCCAGTCATCGCCGGTGGTGGCTCAGAAATGTCTGAAGTGCCCTATAACGAAATCCAATTAAATCCCATTTCGATGATGGAAGCGGAAACCTTAGTCGGCAAACAAGGCGTTTATTTTTTCGACGTAAATACACTGGAGATATGGGCAGAAGGTTTTATCCCCGGAGCGGTTTTTTTCAATGTTCAGAATTGGAGAGAGTTACTTCCAAAGAATAAAGATGCAGTCATGGTGTTTTACTGCGCTAACCGCCTTTGCACCAGCAGCAATATGGCGGCGAGAGAAACCATGAAGCTAGGTTACACAGGTGTGCGTCATATGGCCGATGGTATTTATGGCTGGCGTATGTCAGGTCGAGTAACAGAAAAACCTTAGTAACACACAGGACCGATGTTTTATCGGTTTGGTTTGCAGGGCCAAAAGGCGAAACCCACAGGGTTAACATTGTAGAGAACATAAAATGAAAACACGTATGCCAACTTCTTTTATCCCCAAAAGCATCACAGTGGCGACCTGCGCCGCATTATTTGTTTCGGTAGCCAGTTTTGCTGGCACAAGTTTGAAAACCGATGCAGATAAAACCTCTTACAGCATTGGTGCTTCCATTGGTAATTACATTTCTGGTCAAGTCTACAACCAAGTTGAATTGGGTTCAGAGGTGAATGTCGACTTAGTCGTGCAAGGTTTTGTGGATGCGCTTAAAGATAAACAGCAATTAACCGACGAAGAAGTGCTGACCTACCTGAACCAAAGAGCAGAACAACTCAATGCCGCAAGAACTGTCGTTGCTGAAAAACAAATGGCAGAAACTAAAAAGGCAAGTGCGGCATATCTTGCTGAAAATCAAAAAAAGTCTGGCGTTAAAGTTACCGCCTCTGGTCTTCAATACGAAGTCTTAACCCAAGGTAAAGGTCATAAACCCAATCCAGAAGATGTGGTCACAGTGGAATATGTTGGCACTCTTATCGATGGGACTGAGTTTGAAAATACGGTTGGACGTAAAGAGCCCACTCGGTTTGCATTAATGTCGGTGATCCCCGCTTGGGAAGAGGGATTAAAGTTGATGCCTGTGGGGTCTAAATACCGTTTTGTGGTACCAGCAAGCCTTGCCTATGGCACTGAAGCTGTAGGTATTATTCCTCCTGAGTCAGCACTTATCTTTGAAATTGAACTGAAAAATATTGAGAAACCCAGCGAAATGAAAGAGATGAAAAATAAAAAGATGATGCCTGCACACGGTTAATCAGGCTCCTAAAACGAGTTGTTTGGAGAGTGAAATGGAGACTGGAATGGTGAGCTTAGGACTAGGCATTGGCATCAGTTTACTGTTGTTTGTTACTTACATTTATTGGCAGCACATGCGTCTAAACCTAGTAATGGGAATCGCACAGTTGCCAAACATGTCGAGCAAAGTGCCCTTTGCGATGGGAATCGTCCTAGTGCTGCTTACCCTTGCTATCTACAGTCAAACAGGCCGTTTTAGGGATTGGGATCAAGGTCGGCTTGATGAAAATATTGATTATTTAGTGGCGGCCGAGATCACTAAAGCCAGTCGTTGGGCTCAGAGTGAGCCGCAAAACACCTTGGCACTTATGTCATTAGCTCAGGCTTACAATGCGGGAGGTTTGTACTCAGATGCGGTGCTGACCTTAGATAAATTACTTGAAATAGGGGGAGATGATGCCGAAGTGTTAGGTGCAAAAGCTAACGCGCTTTATTACCGCGAGCTTCGGCAAATGACACCTGAAACCCAAGAGGTGATTGCCAAAGCATTAGCACTCTCTCCCTTTGAGCCTCAAACCCATATGTTACTCGCGGCAGATGCTTACTTGCATGCTCGTAACCAAGAGGCCATTGACCATTGGCAGCTCCTGCTCAAACACAATGGGGACAGTATCAACCGTGAAGCAATCGATAATGCGATTGCAAATGCACAAAGCAAAATGAATGAAAGATGAAACCCGTTTCTATCAACCCTCGCCGTAAAGATCTGTCCCTGCAAGGAATCTGGCGAGGCGTTGATATTTTAATAAAAGGATAAATAGGATGAAGAAATACTATGCATTGTTGCTGTTAGTGCCCTTGCTATTTGGCTGTAATAAAAGCGAGGCCACAGACCATGTTCATAAAGCCGAGATGATCCACGAGCATGACCGTTGTCATTTATGCGGCATGGTGATCACTAAATATCCCGGACCTAAAGGGCAAGTGCACCTCAAGGCTGAGAAAACGGTACCTAAGTTTTGTTCTAGCCGCGATATGTTTAACTTTGCATTACAGCCTGAAAATAAAAGACAAATTGATTACATGATGGTGCATGACGCGGGCACGACCGATTGGGATCAACCAGACGATGGCGCCTTTATTGATGCTCAAAGTGCCTTCTATGTTTACGGTACGACCAAGAAAGCTGTGATGGGACCTGCCGTTGCCCCTTTTAGTACCAAAGCCGCCGCCGAAGCCTTTGCTAAGGAATACGGTGGCCGAGTGCTGAGATTTGATGACATCACCCTAGAACTGCTCGCGGGTGATAAATAAGGTTGTGATGATGAAGCTGCGTCTCGTCCTTATTTGGCTGCTGTGCTTTGCCTCTTTCGGTACTTGGGCTGCACTCATTCGGGTAACAGATACAGATTCACTCACCCTTGCCCTTAACAAAGCCCAAGCAGGTGACACCTTAGTGCTAGCCACTGGGGTGTATGAAGGCTCCTTTAAGGTGACGCAATCCATTTCGCTAAAGGGGGAAATAGGCGCGACATTAGATGCACTGCGCCAAGGGAGTGCGTTGGTCATTGAGGCGCCTCAGGTGAGTATTGAGGGGCTCAATATCCGCCACTGGGGACGGGATCTGTATTACCGTGATGCCGCCATTTTACTCAAAAAAGGGGCGGATAATGTGCAGATTAAGGGAAACCGCTTGGTGGGTGATGGTTTTGGTATTTATGGCGAACAGTTAAACTCGCCCATCATCACGGACAATAGTATTAGTGGCAACGGTGCCATTCATGTGCTTGATCGGGGTGATGGCATTTATCTTAAGCATGTTAATTCGCCACAAATTGACCGCAATCAGCTCATTTTTGTCCGTGATGGTGTGTATTTAGAGTCCGTTACCCACAGCCGCATTTATGAAAATCAATTCACTAAGCTGCAATATGGCATTCACTACATGTATACCCAAGCCGACGAAGCGTGGCAAAACCAAGCGATTGCCGTCGATGGCGGTTATGCCCTAATGAATTCAACCCATATTTACCTGCACCACAACCGTGTGACTCAGGCGCGGGACTTTGGCATTTTACTCAACATTACTGAGGCATCCCATGTGCAAGCCAATGTTGCGAGTCAAATCCATAACCCTAAGGGCACTGTGGAGCTTGGCAATGAGGGGAAAGGTATTTTTATTTACGCTGCTCAACATAACCGTATTCAAGATAACGAGTTTAGCCACAGCGATACCGGGATCAGTATGGCCATGGGCGGAGAGGAAAATCGCCTTTGGCATAATCGTATTATGGCCAATCAAACCCAAGTTAAGTACGTCGGCGAGGCACAGCTGGAGTGGAGTTATCAGGGGCAGGGCAATTACTGGTCGGAATATCAAGGTTGGGATCTGAATGGCGATGGATTAGGGGATATTGCCCATAGGCCGAATGACAGTTTAGATAAACTGTTTTGGCTTTATCCTGAAGCCAAACTGTTGATGGAAAGCCCCGTTGTGTTGTTACTGCGCTGGGTGGAACGCCAATTTAAGCCCCAGGTGACGAGTGGTATAAGTGATAGTTTTCCACTAATGCAAAGGGGTGCGCATGTACTGATTGATGGAGGTTCGCGATGAATCATCAAACTATGACCTGCTCAGAAAATAAGCCTGTAACGAGTGCAGATGTGGTTGTTAAAGCGACAAATATCAGTAAATGCTATGGCAAGTTTAAGGCACTGGATGATGTGAGTTTTGAGGTGTTAGCGGGTCAAGTGATCGCACTCCTTGGGCATAATGGTGCGGGTAAATCTACGTTACTCAAGCTTATTTTGGGATTACTTACCCCCACAAGTGGCTTGCTCCAAGTTCAAGGTCATAGTGTGAGCTCCCAACAAGTGCGGCAGAGTTTGTCTTTAGGCTATTTACCTGAAAATGTGAGTTTTTATGACAATATGACCGCCAATGAGCTGCTGCGATATTTCGCTAAGCTTAAGGGCGTTGCCTTGCCTAAAGAGCATGAATTACTTGCTGAATTTGGTTTAGAGGCCGCTAAAGATAAGCGTTTGAGTACTTTTTCTAAGGGGATGCGGCAACGTCTTGGACTCGCGCAGGCGATATTGGCTGAGCCTAAGGTATTGTTACTCGATGAACCGACAGTTGGCTTAGATCCCTTGGCATCGGCTTTCCTGTATCAAAAAATCGCTCAGCTCAGGGCGCAGGGCTGCGCCATTATTATCAGTACCCATGAGTTGGGATTAGTGCAAGATCAGATGGATCGCGCATTGATCTTAGGTCGAGGGCGAATGTTGGCTTCGGGAAGCTTAACCTCCCTGAGGGCGGCGACTCAGTTGCCAAATCATATCTTGTTGCATTTTCTATCTAATACTCAAAGGCAAGCATTGCTAGCAGATCCCATTTTAGCGGCATGTGTTAAGGCAAATACGGGGCAGGGACTCACACTAGCCGTGCCACAGGAGCAAAAGTCAGCCGTGTTAAATCACTTATTACAAAAAGTGCTCACTGGGGATTTTTCTATTGAACCTCCTAGTTTGCAGAGTGTGTTTCATCATTACATGGAAAGTCTTTGCCCCCTTCAGTCGTCAAAAATGCCCACAAAGACTATTAACATAACAGATATAAATCAGGCGATTAATTTGGAATCAGTCCTATGAACCGTTCCGAGGTTTTGCACCATCGTTTAAGTGCTCTGAGCATAGTGAGCACCATAGCCGCCAAAGAGTTTAAGGATAATTTACGTAATCGTTGGTTATGGATGATGGCGGGAATCTTGTTGCTGCTATCTCTGTGTGTGAGTTTTATGGGCAGCGCTGTGTCCGGCAACTTAGTGGTATTTGAGCCTGCCCAGATCCTTTCTGGGTTAGTCACTTTATCGGTATTTATGCTCCCTTTAGGTGCGATTTTATTGAGTTATGACAGCTTTGTTGGTGAAAAAGAATCCGGCACTCTGTTGTTACTGCTGACCTATCCATTAGCACGTTGGCATCTGGTGTGCGGCAAGTTTTTAGGCCATGCCTGCGTGATGACCATTGCCTGCATTTTGGGCTTTGGTTTAACAGGATTAATACTGATATCACTGGGCGATACTCAGGCCCAGTTATCCATAGCGATCGGGTTTACCCATTTGATTATGAGCAGTATTTTACTGTCATTAGTGTTCGTGCTCTTGGGTTATTGGGTTAGCTTGTGTGTGCGAGAAAAAGCCAAGGCACTGGGGATATTACTCATTTTATGGTTTGTGCTTGTGCTGGTTTATGATCTGATTTTACTCAGTGCAGTGGTTGGAATGAGTGAGATGTTTAATCGTACTGTATTCAATCTACTGATTTTGTTGAACCCAACTGATCTGTTCCGTGCTTTAAATTTACTCGCGACTCCCTCGGATACACTCGCGGCTAAAAGTAGTCTCACTCTGCTTGCTCAAACTGGGCTGGGCTTACCCTTAATGTATGGTTTGCTGGGTGGCTGGATTGGTGCATTACTTTTGTGTTGTTCTTGGATCTTTAAATACCAAGAAATCTAGTTTAGCGACCTCTGTATTAGTCTAACTTTGTACTTATTAAACAATGACTAAACTGAGTATAGAGTCACACTCTTATATGTTGTTAAAAGGTAAAATAAACCATCTTGACTTGGTGATTGCATATCATCGTTTTCTTGGAAAGAAACAATGTCACATGATGATTGCATGTTGTTAGTGTAATCAAACTTTATCAGTATTGGCTGATCTTTCAGGCGTTTAACATGCATAAAATCACATCTTATTTAATGTTAGATGAACAGGCTAAGGAATTAGTCGATCATGTGAATGGGACAACCATCAGCCTGACTTTTTCCGAAACGGCCTTATTAGTGCTGCTGTTATCATCCACGAATGCCATTTTTACTAAGGAAGAATTGCTGCAGGTCGGCTGGCCTGAAAGGGTGGTTGCTCCTACCTCTTTAACGCAATGCATCAGTACCTTACGTAAAAAGCTCGAACCCTATACCGAAGTGCAGCTTAAAACCGTGGCACGCCGCGGTTATCAATTGCATATCTCTGAACAATCCCATGTAAAGATGTTGGCGATCAATGATGCTAATGCAATTCGTGATGCCTTAGTGGGGGTGTCGGTTTGGACTAAAGTTGCTGGTATTGCCCTCTTGTGCGCTATCTTGGCAATCGTTTGGTATGTGAGCGACCATCATGCGGTGGTTAAACAGGTGGCTAAATGGCATGCCGATAAATATATCAGCCTCAATATTGGTGGCACGCTGGGGACGGCGCGAACCTTCTATATTGGCGATGAGGATCGTTTACATCCTTCATGGTGGCAAAAACATTTAGCGCCAGAGGGAAATCACATCAATAACCTTAATTACTTCAGTGCATTTACCTCAACTGATGGCAAAAATTATTCGATGGCGATTTGCCCTGAGCTGGACGCCGATGCCTGCAGTGATCACGGCATCATCAATATCACGGCGATAGATGCAAAACCCGCAGGATTAAATATGGCGGAGTTTATTCCGCTGAGCCAAATAATGGAGCAGCGCATTCGCTATAACCGTATCGTCCTCCCTGCGGATGATAAAGGAATGGGCGAGTTACTTGAGCATAATTACCATGCGGATATTTATTTTCCCGTCGCGGGCGAACTCTTAGTTCGTAACGATCTCAGTATGTCTCTGGTCTATGAAGGGCAAAATAAGGGTAAGTTTTATTCAACCTCCTGTATTACAGATCAAGATTGTTTAACGACGCCGATTAAATACACTATCCGCGGTGAGTTTGAGCAGTACCAGACCACAATTGATGACCTTAAAGTCGATGTTTTTCACGTTAAAGTGTTACAAAAAGAACTGACAAAACCGGATGAAGTCAGCCATTCTGCTATGCAGTTCTACCGTGAAATTCGTAAGCATGATATCCGTGATGAAGATTTATTTTATTATCGTGTTTATCAAAATGAGCACACGGCAGTATGGATCATTCCTCAGATGGGACAAGTACTTGCGTGGACTCAGTACACTCAGATCAAATTATAGAGTAGTCATTAGCCAAACTTGATTAAGCCGACATAGTGTCGGCTTTTTTGTGCCTGCAGTTGAGCGCGGTCGTGATGATACTAAGCTGCGTGTTTAAGCGTCTGGCTCAAATTGTTTGCATTAACTTTCTATCATAAAAATTGGCTTTGTTTTACTTCTTCATTCAGTGCCAGTTACACTGCCAAACTTAGCAATCACACTATAAATACAATAATAAAAAAGAGAGGAGTCATTCATGTCGGACCGTCTTATTCCCGTGCTGTTACTGTCAACTTCAGTACTGGCTGGGCTCACTGCTTGCAGTGATAACACCACAGAAAACACCGTAAAAACCAGCGAAAACGCACCAAAAAGTCAAGACATTGCGGCTCAAATGCCGATTGGCATTAATGTCGCGGCTATGACGCCAACGGTAAAACCAGGGGATGATTTTTATACCTACGCCAATGGCGAATGGATGAAAACGACGATGATCCCAGCCGATCGCTCCAGCACTGGCGCTTTCCTCGTTGCCTTTGAAGCAACCGAAAAGCATAAAACCAGTTTGATTGCCGATCTGGTGAAAGCGCAACATGCGGTGGGGAGCGACGAAGCGCGTATCGCCGATTTCTACAAGGCTTACACAGATACCGCCGCTATTGATGCCGCAGGAATGAAGCCTGCCGAGGCGGATATTGCCCGTTATGAGGCCATTGCGAGCAAGCAGGATTTATCTGCGGCGTTAGGCGGAAATCTGCGCGCCGATGTCGATCCTCTCAACGCGACTGACTTTTATACCGAAAACCTATTTGGGATCTTCGTCACCCAAGGTTTAGCAACGCCGGGCGAAGTCTTACCTTACTTTTTACAGGGCGGTTTAGGCTTACCTGAGCGTGAATATTACCTGTCTGCCGATCCTAAAATGGTCGACATTCGCACCGCTTACCGCGCTTACATTGAAATCTTGCTCAAAGATGCTGGTGTGAGCGATGCCGCTGTTCGTGCCGATCGTATTTTTACCCTTGAAAACAAGATTGCCGCGGCCCACGCCAGCCGTGAAGCAAGCGAAGATTTTACCCAGTCTTCGGGGGTATGGAACCGTGCTGACTTTGATACCAAAGCACCGGGCATCGATTGGACTGCCTTTCTAGCGGCGGCGCAACTGGGTAATCAGCCTAAATTTGCGGCCTACCATGCAACGGCGATTACGGGACTTTCTGCGCTTGTGGCCTCTGAGCCTTTAGAAGCATGGAAAGATTGGCTCGTGTTCCACCATATCAACAGCCATGCTGATGTGTTGCCATCGGCAATCGACAACGCTTCGTTTGCCTTTAATGGCACTAAGCTTTCTGGCACGCCAGAGCAGCGCAGCCGCGATAAACGTGCCTTAGCGGCACTCGACCAATATTTAGGTGATGCCGTAGGCCATGCCTATGCCGAGCAATATTTCCCTGCTTCGGCCAAAGCAGAAGTCAGCACTATGGTGGATAACATAGTGGCCGCCTTCGGTCAGCGAGTGGAAAAACTCGATTGGATGGACCCTTCAACCAAGAAAGAAGCCCTAGCAAAAGTGGCCACTATGGCAGTGGGCGTGGGTTATCCCGATAAATGGCGCAATTACGACAGCTATGCAGTGACTGCGACCAATGCCTACGCCAATGCCATCAATGGCGAAAAAGTGGAGTACAGCCACCAGTTAGCCAAGATTGGCAAACCAATGGATAAAGGCGAGTGGTGGATGACGCCGCAAGTGGTGAATGCGGTGAATTTGCCGGTGCAGAATGCGCTTAACTTCCCTGCGGGTATTTTGCAACCGCCATTCTTCGATGCTAAAGCCGATGTCGCTTACAACTATGGCGCGATTGGCGCTGTAATTGGTCATGAAATCAGCCATAGTTTTGATAACAATGGCGCGGCCTTTGACTCGACTGGTGCTATGCGTAACTGGTGGACGCCCGCTGACTTTGCTCAATTTGATAAGCAAGGCGATGCGTTAGCGCAGCAGTTTGATGCTTATGCGCCTTTCCCTGATTTACACGTGAATGGCAAGTTGACCTTAGGTGAAAACATTGCCGACGTAGCAGGTTTAGCCGCCGCTTATGATGCTTATCACGCCTCGCTTAAAGGCAAAGATGCCCCAGTGATTGGAGGCTTTACGGGTGATCAACGCTTCTTTATCGGCTTTGCGCAAACCTGGGCCACTAAGATGCGTGACGAAGCCCTGCGTGCTCGGGTGGCAACCGATGGACATGCCCCCGGCATGTACCGCGCGCTGACCGTGCGTAACTTAGATGCTTGGTATACTGCATTCGATGTTAAGCCTGGCGATAAGCTGTATTTAGCCCCTGAAGATCGCGTTAAGATCTGGTAAGTTTACTGCGTTGATTTGAAAGGAAGGGGAACACTAACGTTCCCCTTTTTATTAACGATTTTGCAGTCGGTTGTAATCCAGCCACCCACTTTCTATCGGGTGATTGTCGAAAAAGATCTGATTGAGTTTGTCACTAAAGGCCCAAAACTTCGGATCAGTACGGCGTACACCCACCATATCTAACAGTGCTTCATAGTCTTTTTCAGTTTGCATTTTCTCTATTGTCGCTACGACGTTAGGCAAGTCCTGTTCTTTCACTCGCCAAAATGCCTCAGGATAACTGCCCAATAAGCCATGCACTAAAGTGACGTCATCTTTAGCGGGTTCGCGGTTACTCGCCTCATTAAACAGGCTCGAAATATTCCGATGAGCGCTATTGCGAACTAAGGTAAATATCTCAGTTTTACCCGCTTTTTCAGGTTCCACCATGATCATGGTTAGTTCAGGTAACAGGGTCGCTTGTGTGCCTTTTAATCGATCTAATGTGTGTAAAAGTGCTTTGCTATGTATTTGCAAGCTACTGTTTTCTATGTGATATCGATTGGGTTGAACCTTAGCAACCTTCTGCCCGAGTTTTTGATACAGCTCGCCCTTTAGATCGTCACTAAAGTAGAGTACGCCCGTAGGCTGATGAAAGGTGTTGATATCCCCTGCGATAAAGGCCGTGAGCTGAGTACCAGCCCCTTGATACCAATCACTCAACTGTTTGCGCCTTTCCTCCTGTGGCAACAGGGTCAGGAAGTTCGATTCCCCCTCCATACGTAAAAAATCCATGTATAAGCGAGTTAATAGCTGGTGGCCGTAGTTACCATAAACATCGAAACCCGCGACCAATAAATAGTGGATACGCTCCAGCAAGGCATAATCGATAATCCAAGCCGTTTTGGGCGGTTCGCCGACTAAGCCTTTGACCACAGTGGCATTGTCGAAGTGGCGAAATACTGTCAGGCTGGCATTATCATTGGTGTCGTCGCCATCCCAGAGTCCGTCTATGGTAAGGTGCTGGCCGTTTTTGAATTTCTCGTTCAAGAATTGATTACGCGCCCGCATATATTTGCCTTGCTTGGCGGCATATTTCACCCAAGTTACTGCGAGTGCAGTGCTTTCTTCCTCTGCAGGCATACGTAGATTTTCAAGTTGGGAATGGTAAAAGGCGCTAAAGTCAGTGTCGTCCATATAATCTGGAGTCACAAAGTACACCCAGAATCTATCGTTAATGACATTGAGCGCCACCTGACCACGGCACACTGGGCCTTTGATAAAGCCCATAATGGTATCTTGGGCGCGGGTCAGCATAAATCGATAGCGCGCACTGGCAGGAATTTGAATAAAGGCTTCAAAGGGATTGGCCGCAACGCTCGGCTTGTAGCTCGGCAGTTGAGTGACTGAGTAATCCGCATCGATAAACCATTGTTGCCAGTTATTTAGCAAGCCGGTATTTAAAGCGTAGGGGATATGGGTTTTATCGACTATGGTTGCCCGATAAGGCCGAAAGCGGTAATAGACTCGCTCCACCTTAGGATCGTCGAAGGGACGACGGGAGGCGATAATATCCAGTGCTTGCCCCGGCGGCGTCCGAGAACGTACTAACTCGAAGAATAAAGGCTGGGTGTTCGGCTGATTCAAAGACTCAAAATATAAATGGAAGGCAAACAAATGCTCGTAGATGTAGCGTGCACTTAATTGGCTTTTTAAACTGTCGCCGTTTAAAAACTTCTCCCAGAGGGTTATTTCTGCAATAAATTCAGGTGTAAGCGCTTGTGCAAACGGCAGTGGCGCACCTTGCTCGAGCCAGTGCATCAACACTTGATGTTCATTCGCATTCAGTGCTGGCAAGCCATAAGGCATACCTGCAAGGGGCTGGCTTTGCTCGTATTTGTCCATTTCCTCTAGGCTGGCGCATTGCTGAACTCTGTCTAGGCTGAAATCAAAACGCTTATCTAAAATCTTGTCTTCGGGCAGGGGATGCATTTGCTTAAGCGTGAGCATTCTGGCTAATACTGAGGCTTGGGTATTAGCTTCTGGGGTTTGATCGCGCTCGTTTAGCATGGGGTAAAACCCGCGTTGACGCCAAGCTTCTGGGGTAAAGGCATCGACAAGTAAGCGATTAGGTGTGGCAGCGACTAAGCGTGTGCCTTGGTAGACCTTTTCCTTACTCGCCCCGCGCTCTATACCTTCGCTCGAGGTCATTTTTAACTGACAGGGGGCATCGTAACAGGCATGACATACCACGCAGCGGCTATTGAGAATAGGCTCAACTTGTGTGTGCACAAACTCGGCCTGTTGAATAAATTGGTCGTTCAGCTGTGCATTTTCGACGCGTTTTTGCGGTGAGCTAGTACCAAACAGGCTATTGAAATCGATTTGCGCTACGCTGGCACAACCTGTCGCTAACAGCACTGCGACCAACAACAACCTCTTCCATCCCCCTTTTATCGCGTCCATTCACCGCTCCTTCGTTTGCCACATGCTATTTAGCAGAGTTAGGCTTTTTAGCCCACTGATAAGTATCACTTTAGCAGAAGAGTGTGTTGGATTTGAAATTTGCAGCCAGATGTTGTTCAAGGAGTTTACTTAGGTTGCCCTACAGACTTTTGGTCGCTGCTCGAAACTTGAGTAAGATAGCGGCTATAAAAGCGTACCTGTGATGGCTGTATTAATTGCACCAGTATTGTTGTGGCAATAACAAAAGGATGAAGTATGACTGCTGATAACCGCTATTTTTACGAACCGAGCAAAGGCCATGGCCTTGCACACGATCCTTTAAATGCGATTGTGGGGCCTCGACCGATCGGCTGGATTTCATCACGGAATGCCGAGGGGCAACGCAATCTCGCACCTTACAGCTTTTTCAATTGTTTCAACTACAAACCGCCCATCATTGGCTTTGCCAGCACAGGCTGGAAAGACAGTGTTGCTAATATCGTCGAAACAGGGGAGTTTGTGTGGAACCTCACCACTCGCGGCTTAGCCGAGCAGATGAATCAAACCTCCGCCATGCTGCCACGCGGTCAAGATGAGTTTAGCTTTGCCGGACTCACGGCTAAAGCAGGCACCATTGTTAAGGCAGACTTAGTGGCTGAAAGCCCAGTAAACTTCGAATGTAAGTTGTCCCAATGCATCCAGTTAACCGCCGCTAATGGCGACAAGATCGATACTTGGTTAGTGTTAGGAGAAGTGGTGGCTGTGCATATTGCTAAGCATTTACTCAATGCCGAGGGGATTTATCAAACTGCCCTCGCCGAACCCGTATTACGTGCTGGCGGCCCATCGGCCTATTATGGGATCTCAGAAGATCTGCGTTTTGATTTACATAGACCACAAGTGTAAGGGGCTGCTCAGTCGCCGCAGGGCTTTGGGTTTTTAAACTTCGTTTGAGTTTTTGACTTATGAGTTTTGGTATCTCATGGCTGAGCAATTCAAGGCTTATACTTATTATTCTTTAAAAGAAAAATCAAAGTCGTGGGGCTTCACCCCACACCCGACCAAGGAGGACTGCTCGTCCTATCCTCCTTGGATTCTTCAAGACGCCCCTAGCGAAGTTACATGCATTGGTTACCTGTCTCATACTCCAATAAAAATTGCCTAACGGCTCAGATGGGACATCCCTGTCCCCCCGAGCCTGCGCCATCATCCATGATGTCGCCACGGCATTTTTATCTGCGTATTTCGACAACTTCGCAGGGGGAGGTGAACTCCTGAGGTTTCGGTGTTAGCTGCTAATCTCAAATTAGTTGTGCCTGTCCTATCTTTTATACGGTCAAGATTTAACAATGCGTGTGCAGCGTTAAATGCTTTATTTTTCAGCTTTCTTTATCTTTCACTGAATCCATTTTAGGGTTTAACCTTTGATTCATTTTTTGCTTTTTTTTCAAATTTCTCAACTTTACTATAAAATCCAGATTTGAAGCAAAAACTATGTAGACAGCGAAAAGTTGTGCGTAACCAATAATCATAATTAAGAACAACCCGCCCCCACGAATTATTGATGGATAAACTTCGTACAAGTAACTGCTCTTTAAAATAGGGACGGCTATGGCTCCTATAATAAGGCTGCACATAACCAATGCAGAAAGAGCCACAACGCCAACAATAAGTGTAATCCTAGCCTCATCCTCATCTGAAAACACAACCTCGACTCTAGAAGGCTGAGTAATTTTCATAATGGCATTAGGATAAAGATAAGCTATCCAGATCCCCATTATAGTGAAGACCATAGCTGAAGTATTTTGCAGAATTGACAGAAATGGTGAGAGTTCAGTAAAACTCAAGTCATCCCTAAAAAAAATACTAATAGTCATGACTAACATGAGTACCATTAAATGCCAAATTACAGATTTTATATTACGCATGTCATTCACTTATGAAGCAGTAGCATAATCAACTGAAAGATCCGAAGTACCAAACGGAGCCAGCAACCTGTGACGGTTCAAATGCATTGCATTATATAATCGCACAGTACTGTAATGCCCTGATTCATCGTTACGACCACCAATATCACTTACGACTAAAACATTCTTTACAACAAACTTGTTTAGCCAACATATCCCACCAACACCTTCTTTTTTAAATCCTAAGTTAGCCCATTCTTCTAGGTCAGGATTATAGTTCTCGTGATAAGTCTCCATCATCTCCCCAAGTTGTTCTGGAGTTGGTGCCGCATCGACGATTACTTCTATTCGTCTTGTATCCCTATCACTTTCACTAGAGACGAATGGTAGCTGCCCACAAAGGCGCTGCCACCCGTGCTTTGCATCTCTGCCACACTAATCACTTCACGTTTAACAAAATGAGTGATTTCTGAAGCGATACTGGCTAAGTCAGCGTTATTTGTAATTTTGGTATACTGTTGACTCGAAATTCTTAACCATAAATTATCACCCTCAGATGATGGGAAGCATACGGAAGTATACAGGCCAAGTTTCCCCTCTTTTTCTTCGGTAATTTTTGGCCTTACTGTACTGTGAAGCAGTACAAAGTCTTTTAAGTACCTATTCATTACTTGTGTATCAGATACTGAGCGAGGAAATTTAATTGAGGCAAAAATATTCATCACAGGCACAAACCAATAATACAAAGGCTCCCCCCAAATAATTTTTTCACCAGGAGTCACATCATCTGCGTCATATAGATGTTCATCATTAAGAGGCGCGTCAGACCGCAGACCATAAACACCGTCACCATTACCTATTGCTCGCCACAAAATAACAAGGTAATCACCAGTTTCTTCATTGCGGTCAATCGACTTTAGATAAACTTTCTTCCTATTAGAATATCCAACCGTTTCATCATCCCACAACAAAGTATCAGCTAGAGAGGTCCTAGTTCGATACCAAGTATTCAAATTATCAAGCACATAAGCCATATCTAATGGCTCGCTATAGTCAGACCCTACTCGGTGAAAGCCAAATTCCTTGTACTTAAAAAATGTAACTAATCCCTCAGCCATACGACCTCCACGAAAATACAGCAAACAAATAAAATCAATAAGATAGAGTGTATCAGCAATTTTTAAAGTGATACTAATAATAAATAAAGCAAATAGCAAAAAGATAGGACATGCAAAACTCTTTTGGGATAAACAGCCGACACCGAGGTCACAGTAGTTCACCTCCCACTGCGAAGTTGCTGAAGAGCGTTGAAGAAAATCGCGTGAGCTTGGCATGGATGCCAACCTAGCTTTCGGGGTACAGGATGTACCATCGGAAGCGTTAGCTATTTTCGAGTAAGCAGGAAGCCAGTAACTAATGCATGTAACTTCGCTAGGGGCGTCTTGGAGCATCCAAGGAGGATAGGACGAGCAGTCCTCCTTGGTCGGGTGTGGGGTGAAGCCCCACGACTTTAATCCAAACGAAGTTTGGGTAAACTCAATAGACTGCCATCTGCAAGATTGAAAAACAAAACCCCAGTAAAAACTGGGGTTTATTATTTAAGCCTTAGCTGGCAAAGGTTAGCCAGCTAAGCTAACCAATTATCGCGTTATTTGATAAACGCGAACGCATCACCGTAGAGATGCGCTTCTTCTACACCAATCTCACGGAAAATTTCCCGTGCTGCACCCACCATGTCGAAACGGCCGGCGATGTAGATGTCGTAGCCATTTAAGCTAACAAAATCTTGTTTGATTTGCGCTAACAGATTAGCGGTTTTGCCTTGCCAATTAGCGGGAGCTTCTTCGATAACTGGCACGAAGTGTAACCAAGGGTGAGCGTCGTGCCACTCGCGGGCGATGGTTTCAAAATACATGGCATCTTGGGTGCGACAACCCCAATACAGCATAGTTTCAACCTGTTGGCCGAGGGCTATTTGGTGCTCGATGATACTTTTAATGTAAGAGAAACCTGTGCCGCCGGCGATTAACAGGCGAGGGCGAATGCTTTCGTGACGCAGGTGGGCTTCGCCGCCTGGGGCTTCGATGTCGATAGTGCTGCCATCAAGGGCGCAGGCTTTCAGGCGCTCGACCACTTGCATTGGGTAGCTTTCACTCACAGCGGCGCCAATGTGTAATTCGATCAGCTCGGCGTTTGGCGCTGATGCGATAGAGAAGGGGCGTTTATCTTTTTCACCCATGACAACACATAAGTATTGCCCCGCTTGGAAATCGAAGGCGGTTTCAGGCCTTAACAATACTTGATATACGGCATCGTTAAATGGGTTAACTTTCTCTATCTTACAACGTATGGTTTTCATCAAACTTCCTTTGCACCTTTCTTCAACAGTATGTGTCTAGGTGTCGCTTTAGAGGCCTGTTATTGGCCTATTCTCTTGGCTAAAGCCGATACTTGAGTAATGGCTTAAGCTGAATTATAGGGTTGGGCTGTCGTCTATGCCTAACTCATCCCAGATTGAGTCGATCTTTTGTTTTACTTTTGGATCCATCACGATTGGCGTGCCCCATTCGCGGTTAGTTTCACCTTCCCACTTATTAGTGGCATCGAGTCCCATTTTTGAGCCTAAGCCCGCAACGGGTGAAGCAAAATCGAGGTAGTCGATCGGGGTGTTTTCTATCATCACAGTATCGCGTTTAGGGTCCATGCGGGTGGTGATCGCCCAGATCACATCCTGCCAGTCACGGCAGTTCACATCTTCATCCACTATGACAATAAACTTAGTGTACATAAATTGGCGCAGGAAAGACCAAGCGCCCATCATCACCCGTTTGGCGTGTCCCGGATATTGTTTGCGAATGGAGATCACTGCCATGCGGTACGAACAACCTTCTGGCGGCAGATAAAAATCAACGATCTCAGGATATTGCTTACGCAAAATTGGCACAAACACTTCGTTTAATGCGACCCCCAGCATGGCGGGCTCATCCGGTGGACGGCCAGTGTAAGTGCTGTGGTAGATGGCATCTTTACGGTGAGTGATGTGGGTAACGGTAAATACTGGAAATTTATCGGTTTCGTTGTAGTAACCCGTGTGATCGCCGTAGGGGCCTTCTTCCGCCAGTTCCTCAGGATCGATATAGCCTTCGAGGATGATTTCACTGGTGGCGGGCACTTCTAAGTCACAGCTTAATGCCTTACAGACTTCGGTACGTTCACCGCGCAGTAAACCGGCAAAAGCGTATTCGCTCATGGAATCGGGGACTGGGGTTACGGCACCTAAAATGGTCACAGGATCGGCGCCGAGTGCGACCACAACCGGATAACGCTCACCGGGGAATTGTTGTTTAAAATCAGCAAAATCTAACGCGCCGCCACGGTGGGACAACCAGCGCATGATCAGCTTGTTTTTACCCAGTAATTGTTGGCGATAAATGCCTAAATTCTGACGACTCTTGCGCGGGCCTTTGGTGATGGTTAAGCCCCAGGTCACCAGTGGCGCGACATCGCCAGGCCAGCAATGCTGAATAGGCAATTTAGTTAAATCGACCTCATCGCCGGTTTTGATGATTTGTTGGCAAGGCGGATTACGCACTGTCTTTGGCGGCATATTCAAGGCTTGCTTGAACATAGGGATCTTAGCGATCGCGTCTTTAAAACCCCGAGGTGGCTCGGGTTCTTTTAAAAAGGCTAACAGTTCGCCCACTTCGCGCAGGGCTAATGGGTCGTCTTTGCCGAGTGCCATGGCCACACGTTTTGGCGTACCGAACAGGTTTACCAACACGGGCATGTGATGGTTTTTGGGATTTTCAAATAATAGCGCAGGGCCTTGAGCGCGTAATACGCGATCGGCGATCTCTGTCATTTCTAAATGAGGATCAACTGGGTAGCTAATGCGTTTGAGTTCGCCATTGGCTTCTAAGTGATCAATAAAGCTGCGTAAATCCTTAAAACTCATGTGGAAATAGCCTCTGCGGTGAAAATCCGTGTGGCGCGCACTATAGCATTTTTCTGTTTTAGGGTTAACCAATTCAGTGATCTTCAAGCTTAGGAAGCGTAAAATGGTTACCAGTAAGTCGCGATAGATCTCGCTTACGCCTTTTATTTCGAGGTTTATATGAATATTCCTGTATGGTTTGCTCAAGAAAAGTATTTTCAAAGTCAATCACATAGCGCGCATAAGCGGTCGCTAAAGTGCTTGGTTTTATCGCTTGCCGTGGGGATCTCACTTTTGGGGGCGCTCAGTGTGCCGACTGTGGCGGTGGCCGGAAATAGAGGCTATTCGGATCAAGACGAACGCCACGGTCATCGTGATAGCCACAGTCGTGGCGAGAGTCATTACAACAATCGTCATGACAATTATTATGACAACCGCCATGTGCGCAAAGATAACCGCCATTATCGTCCCTATTATCGACCTTATTACCCTTGGGGTTTAGGACTGGGTTTAGGGCTCGCTACGGGGTGGGGATCGGGTTGGAATGTCGGTTATGGTGTGAACACCCATTGGAACAATGATTGGGGTTGGAATACGTCGCGTGATGCCTACGCTCGAAATTACTGGAACTCGCCCTATTCGGGCATAGGTTTGTCGATTCCTATGCGCTACGACGATGAACCTGTGGCCATTTCTGCACCTGTACGGGTAACAACCAGTATGCAGTATTCTGCGAGTGAAGGCCGTATGGTGTCGAGTATGCCTGTAAATATGGCCGGACAAACGACTGGGCAACTGGTGTCGCAAACTAGTAACGTCACAGGCAAAACAGCTGCGACTCCGCGTCCACGCGCACCGCACAGTGTGTCTAGCTTGCCGAGCAATGCTAGGGTTGTACAGCAGGATGGTCGTACACTTTACGAGTGGCAAGGCACGCTTTATGCCTACGACTGGAACAGTCAAACCTATCAAGAACAGTTAGTCAGATAGATTTACATTAGGTAAATGACTGAGAAATTGGAGCCCCTTAGTGGGCTCCAATTTATTTATCATCTTTTATTATCTTTTTATTATCTTTTTATTAGGGTCTGTTGATCTTTGCTGTACAAATGTTGTTCAGCAATACATCGGCAGCCACATTAACATAAACGCCAGTGACACCATACTGGCGTAATTTCTTGCTAGCTTGTCATATCTTG
>Ga0172380_10000529_pt1 | contig 73693 bp, 58 predicted proteins | sample Leawe162metaG_FD_119747 | JGI IMG/M metagenome (GOLD analysis project Ga0172380, IMG submission 119747) | Leachate microbial communities from a municipal landfill in Southern Ontario, Canada - Leachate well 162 metaG | ecosystem: Engineered > Solid waste > Landfill > Unclassified | place... | reverse complement strand
GCCGCGCGTGCTTCAGGGACCCGGCGAAAATGCCGGCGTCGTCGACATCGATGATGGCGACTGCGTCGTCTTCAAGATGGAAAGCCACAATCACCCGTCGTTCATCGAACCCTATCAGGGCGCGGCGACCGGCGTCGGCGGAATCCTGCGTGACGTCTTTACCATGGGCGCACGCCCCGTTGCCGCGATGAATGCGCTGCGCTTCGGCGCGCCGGATCACCCCAAGACGCGCCATCTTGTTGCCGGTGTCGTTGCCGGCGTCGGCGGCTATGGCAACTCCTTCGGCGTACCGACGGTCGGCGGCGAAGTCGAGTTCGACGCCCGCTACAACGGCAACATCCTTGTCAATGCGTTTGCCGCAGGACTTGCCAAGTCGAACGCCATCTTCCTCTCACAGGCGAAGGGCGTCGGCCTGCCTGTCGTCTATCTCGGCGCCAAGACCGGCCGCGACGGCGTCGGCGGCGCCACCATGGCCTCTGCCGAATTCGATGAATCGGTCGAGGAAAAACGCCCGACCGTGCAGGTCGGCGACCCCTTCACCGAAAAGTGCCTGCTGGAAGCCTGCCTGGAACTGATGCAGACCGGCGCGGTCATCGCGATCCAGGATATGGGTGCCGCCGGCCTCACCTGCTCGGCCGTCGAGATGGGCGCCAAGGGCGATCTCGGCATCGAACTCGACCTCGACAAGGTGCCGGTCCGCGAAGAGCGTATGACCGCCTACGAGATGATGCTGTCGGAAAGCCAGGAGCGCATGCTCATGGTCCTGCGCCCGGAGAAGGAAAAGCAAGCCGAAGCCATCTTCCACAAGTGGGGCCTCGACTTCGCCATCGTCGGCAAGACCACGGACGACCTGCGCTTCCGCGTGCTCCACCAGGGCGATGAAGTGGCGAACCTGCCGATCAAGGAACTTGGCGACGAAGCGCCCGAATATGACCGCCCGTGGATCGAACCGAAGACGCCCGCGCCGCTGGCCGAAGACGACATTCCACAAGCCGATGTCGCCGACGCACTGCTGAAGCTGGTCGGCTCGCCCAACAACTGCTCGCGACGCTGGGTCTACGAACAGTACGACACGCTGATCCAGGGCAATTCGCTTCAGCTTCCCGGCGGCGACGCCGGCGTCGTCCGTGTCGAAAACCACCCTTCGAAGGCGCTCGCCTTCTCGTCTGACGTGACGCCGCGTTATGTCGAGGCCGATCCCTTTGAAGGCGGCAAGCAGGCGGTGGCTGAATGCTGGCGCAATATCACCGCCACCGGCGCGCTGCCGCTCGCTGCAACCGATAACCTGAACTTTGGCAATCCCGAACGCCCGGAAATCATGGGTCAGCTCGTCTTCGCCATCAAAGGCATCGGCGAGGCCTGCAAGGCGCTGGATTTTCCGATCGTTTCCGGCAACGTCTCGCTCTACAACGAGACCAACGGCCAGGCGATCCTGCCAACTCCCACGATCGGCGGCGTCGGCTTGCTCAAGGACTGGTCAAAGATGGCCCGCATCCGCTTTGCCGCCCAAGGCGAGGCGATCCTGCTCGCCGGCGCGCCGTCGGGCTGGGGAACGCATCTCGGTCAGTCCGTCTATCTCCGCGACATCCATGGACGTACCGACGGTCCCGCACCGCATGTTGATCTCGACGAGGAAAAGAAGGCCGGCGACTTCGTTCGCGCCCTGATCTCCGAGGGTCTCGCCACAGCCGTCCATGACTGCTCGTCCGGCGGACTTGCGCTTGCCGTCGCCGAGATGGCCATGGCATCAGGCATCGGCGCCACGATCAATGCGCTCGAAGGTGTGGATCCGATCCCCGTTTTCTTCGGCGAGGACCAGGGCCGTTACGTCCTGACGGTCAGAGCCGAGGATGTCGACGAGGTCCAGGTGCGCGCCGAGGCCGCCGGCACATTCTGCCCCTGGATCGGACGGACCGGCGGCTCGACCGTCACGCTGGGTTCGGCGCGCCCGGTGGCAATTGAGGAATTGCGCTCACGCCATGAATCGTGGTTCCCTGATTTCATGACTGGTGAATTGGCCTGAAGCCAAGCAGCGCATCCAAGGAGAATCGATCATGGCTATGAAACCCGGCGAAATCGAAGATCTGATCAAGGCAGGAATTCCCGGTGCCCGCGTCGTGATCCGCGATCTGGCCGGCGATGGCGACCACTACGCTGCCGAAGTCATAGCGGAGGCGTTTCGCGGCAAGTCGCGCGTTCAGCAGCACCAGATGGTCTATGACGCGCTGAAGGGCAATATGGGCGGCGTGCTTCATGCGCTCGCGCTGCAGACCAGCGTTCCGGAATAGATCGCTCAGGGGATCGCCGTGGCGGGCATCGTCAGCGAATTCGTAACAACACTCATCCGGCGCGTTGTCGCCGGATTGAGCAAGCGCCGCCGCCGCCGCGCATCGATGGCTGCTCACCCCTCAAGAAGCCGATCCGGCAAGGCTTTGGCACGTCCGAAGCCCACGACCCGCAAGACAGCAAAGTCCGCACGCATTGCCCGCAGGACGAACCGGCGCAACAAGTAGCTGTTTCTGGAGGCTAGTCTCGGATGGTTTCTGCCGTTCCGGCTATGTCATCTTCTCGACGCCGGGCGTGGGAAGCCTCGCGTCCCGAGTCCTCTCGCGGAACTCAGCGCTCAAGTACTCTCTCTCGTCGTCAAAACCTACGGACCGGATGAGTTCAGGCATCTTATGAGAACGGGCATTGCCTTGAATGAACGCGAACTCGGATTGATGACCAGCGTCGCCAAAACCGACTTCAGCACTTTAACCGACGAGGAAATCTCCGCGATCAATGCGTTTCTCTCGTCAGATCCCCGATGATGGCACGGTGATCGGCAAGGTGCGTCCGTTTGCCTTTTTACAATTCCCTGCTGGAATTCTCGGCTCGCCATGTTATCTAAAGCAAATATCGAAGCAGCGGATCTTGACCCCGCATGTGAAAGGAAACCGGCCATGAGCGGCATCAACGAATTCATCGACAACGAAGTAAAGACCAATGACGTCGTTCTCTTCTTGAAAGGAACGCCGCAGTTCCCGCAATGCGGTTTTTCCGGACAGGTCGTTCAGATCCTCGATTACATCGGGGTCGACTACAAGGGCATCAACGTTCTCGCCGATGACGAGATCCGCCAGGGCATCAAGGATTATTCCAATTGGCCGACTATTCCCCAGCTCTACGTGAAGGGTGAGTTTGTCGGCGGCTGCGATATCGTGCGCGAAATGTTCCAGGCGGGCGAATTGCAGAAGCACTTCCAGGACCAGGGTGTCGCCGTTCGCGGCGCTGCCTGACGTGTCATCCGCATTTTCCGCGGATCTCCGAATTCTAATTTCATTTTCAAGGCGTTGCCCCAAGCAACGCCTTATCTCTGTTTTGGATATTGAGCCATGACTACAACGTTACCGACAGGGCCCGCCGTCTTGAAGGGCATGGGCCGGACCGAGTTCATTGCCATGATGGCTTTCATGATGTCGCTCAACGCTCTGGCGATCGACATCATGCTGCCGGGGCTGCAACAGATCGGCAGCGCCCTCAACGTCACCAACGAGAACCACCGGCAATATGTCGTCTCGGCCTATCTGATCGGTTTCGGCATCGCGCAACTCTTCTACGGACCGGTCGCCGACCGATTTGGCCGCCGCCGCCCGATACTATTGGGCCTCGGGATCTACATCCTCTCCTCGCTCGCGGTCGTCCTGGTTCCCTCTTTTGGAGCTCTCCTCGTCCTGCGCTTCATCCAGGGCATCGGGTCGGCAGCCCTGCGGGTGATCACCATCTCCATCGTGCGCGATGTTTACGGTGGCCGGCAGATGGCGGAAGTGATGTCGCTGATCATGATGGTCTTCATGGTCATCCCCGTTGTCGCGCCCGGCACTGGCCAGGTCATCATGTTCTTCGGAAATTGGCACTTGATCTTCGTCTTCATGGCGATTGCCGCACTCGCCGTCGGCGTGTGGATGTATATCCGCCTTCCCGAAACACTGGCGCCTGCTGACCAGCGGCCCTTCACCGCAAAGTCGATCCTCGCCGGCTTCCGCATCGTGCTGACGGACCGGATTGCCCTTTGCTACACGATCGCCAGTACCTTCATCTTTGGCGCGCTGTTCGGCTTCATCAATTCCGCACAGCAGATCTATGTCGGCATCTACGGGCTCGGCGCGTGGTTTCCCGTGGCGTTTGCCGGCGTGGCGCTGTTCATGGCGCTGTCTTCCTTCGTGAACTCCAGGCTCGTCGGACGGTTTGGCATGCGAAGGCTGTCGCATGCCTCGCTTGTCGGGTTCATCGCGATAACCTTCGTGTGGCTTGTCGTGCAGGTCATGGGACCGCAGCCGATGCCCTTCTTCCTCTTCTTCATGTTCTTCTCGCTGGCGATGTTCCAGTTCGGCTGGATCGGCTCGAATTTCAATTCGCTTGCGATGGAGCCGCTGGGCCACGTGGCCGGAACGGCGTCCTCCGTGCTCGGCTTCATGGGCACTGTAGGTGGATCGATGATCGGCGCGGCCATCGGACAAGCCTATGACGGCACGGCGCTGCCCATGGTCACGGGCTACTTTGTCGTATCGGTTATCGGACTGGTCTTCGTCCTGATCGGAGAGCGGGGAAATCTCTTCCAGCCCCACCACAAGCCGTAGCAGCCCATGCGTGCGCTGCCGCCCGGTCAACAATCGGGCGGCCCACACAGCCGTATCCACGATATTCCACTCAGACCATGGTACAGCTCGACATCGGCGCCCAGGCCGCTGCCGTCTGTTTGCTATTATTTAACGATAAATAAGGATATACGGGAATACAGATTAGTAGAGCGCCGGAGCATGTATTTCCCTTGTAGGAATACCGAGTTCCCGCACCAAGCATGATGCTTGCTCACAGCCTATTTCCCCGACATGGCCATGACTTCGCGCATCGATGCGTTGCCTGCCAGTTTCGACATTCGATTGCCGTTACGCGTCGGGAAAGCATGAACTGCATTTCATCGCGAATGAGCGGCACATGAACTGGATTCTCTGGAGGGCGTTATGCTGAAAATGAATATTAGCACAAAATTCAACACGCTTCTGTTTAGCGGCGCGCTCGTTTCGGCAATTGCGGTCGCCGGAACGGTCGTGACGCTCAGTACCCAGTTTGTCTCTCAGGCAATGCAGGACAAGCTCGCGAACGTGGAAATCCAATTCCAGACAGATATGGCAGCCTCGCAACGATCAGCGACCATGCTGGCGCTCCTGACGGCCGAACAGCAGAGTGTCAAGCAAGCGATGGCTGCTGGCGACCGCGATGCCCTTACCCGCGAGTTTCTCGGACCGTTCAGGGCGTTGAAAAGCGAATACGACGTCCGCCAATTCCAGTTCCACCTGCCGCCGGCGACAGCATTCCTGCGGGTCCACAAACCGGAACAATTCGGGGACGACCTGTCGAGCTTTCGCCAGACGGTCGTTCAGGTCAATACCGAAAAGAAGCTGCTGAGCGGCCTCGAAGGTGGCGAGGCGGGTATCGGTATCCGTGGCCTCGCTCCGATCACACTTGATGGCAAGCATCTGGGTTCGGTGGAATTCGGCCTTAGCCTTCACAGCGATTTCGTCGACAAGTTCACCAAGAACAGCGGGCATCCGGCGGCAATCTTCGCTGTCGGCAAAGCCGGACTCGAGCAGATCGGCTCCACGCTACCGAATGGCATGGATGCGGCAAAGGTCTTTGACCTGACCGGTCTGCTCGGCAAACGGACGACGTTCGAATCCATGCCGGGCACCGACGGTGCCTTCGCTGGCGTCGTCTTTCCGGTGAAAGATTTTTCCAACAGCACGATCGGTCTGGCCATCGTCGCGGTCGACCGCGCCAACTACAACGCGATCGCCGCAACAGGTCTCTGGGCCGCCGCCGGCGTCTTCGCGCTGATGCTGTTCATCGCCGGTGCGATCGCCCTGATCAGCAAGCCATTGGTCTATCGCCCGCTGGCTCGCATGACCGACTACATGGGCCTGCTCGCAAGGGGCGACCTGAAGACGGAAGTGCCCTATGCCGGGCGCGCCGACGAGCTTGGCTCGATGGCTCAGGCGGTCGATATCTTCCGACAATCCGCCCTGCGCAATATCGACCTTGAAAATGAGGCCGAAGAAAACCGTACCGCCAGCGAGCGTGAACGCGCCCGCACGGAAGCCGAAAAAGTGGAACAGGCGCGCCAGTTGCAGATTGCCGTCGACGCATTGGCGCGCGGCCTCGGCAGCCTGGCCAGAGGCGACCTCTCGTTGCGTATCAATGAGCCCTTCGCCGGTACACTGGAAACGCTGCGGCAGGATTTCAACTCGTCGGTCGACAGCCTGGAGGCCGCACTCGGCACGATCGCAATGAGCTCCGACAATATCCGCCAGGGCACGTCGGAGATCCGTGGTTCGACCGACAACCTGTCGCGCCGCACCGAACAGCAAGCGACAGCTCTTGAGCAGACCGCCGCCGCGCTCGACGAAATCACCGCGACCGTCACGACCGCCCATCGCCGCGCCGAGGAGATCAGCCGGATGGTCGGCGAGGCGACGAATGTTGCTGGCCAATCGGAGAAGATCGTCGAAGAAGCAGTGACAGCCATGGGCGAGATCGAGACTTCGTCCAATCAGGTCACCAAGATCATCAGCGTCATCAACGACATTGCCTTCCAAACCAACTTGCTGGCTCTGAATGCCGGCGTTGAGGCGGCCCGGGCCGGCGAGGCCGGAAAAGGATTTGCTGTGGTCGCCCAGGAAGTGCGCGAGCTCGCCCAGCGCTCTGCCAGCGCCGCCAAGGAAATCAAGACGCTGCTGGAACAATCCGAGACCCATGTCCAGTCCGGCGTGACGCTTGTCACCAGGACCGGCGAGGCGCTGCAACAGATTGGAAAGCACGTCGTGGCGATCAACGAAAACGTCAAGGCGATGGTCACCTCGTCGCGTGAACAGTCCGTCGGGCTGCAGGAGATCAATACCGCCGTCAACCAGATGGACCAGGTTACCCAGCAGAACGCGGCAATGGTCGAAGAAACCACCGCCGCCGTGCATTCGGTGTTTGGCGAGACGGAAACGTTGAACGAGGCGATTGGCCGCTTCCGGATGAGCGGCGGGCAGCCGGCTGCGACACGGCATCACCGCGCCGCCTGATTGCGGCATCCCCATAATCGAGAACCCGCGAGCCCCTGTCTCGCGGGTTCATTTTATGGGTTCCCGATCAGAATGTGAAAATCTTCTCGCTGAGTTCCTGCCAGCTGTCGCGATTGGAAGCCACCAGAAGCCCCCCTTCGACATGGTGCGGCAGGTAGGGAGAGCCGTCCAGGCGGGCGACGTAAGCACCCGACTCCTGCGCGATCAGCGTGCCTGCCAGATGGTCCCAGGGCATCAGCTTCTTGTACATCGAGAAATGGAGATGACCGCTACAAAGGGCGCGATATTCGTGCGCCGCACAGCGATAGCTGGTGAACATCCGCACCTGCGCCAGATTGGAGAGCACCCGACGCCGCGCTTCGGTCTCAAGGAATCCGACTGCGGCAATCCCGACCATCTGCTCGAGCGGAACGGCCGGCGCTATCGCCATCTGGGTCTGCGATCCGTCCGGGCGGCAAAACCACGCGCCGGAACCCTTTTCGGCGATGACCCAGTCATTCCCCATCGGGTCGTAGATGATGCCGGCCACAGTCTCCCCGCGTGAAACCACTCCGAGCATGACACCGAAGAGCGGCAGGCCGGCCGCGAAGTTGAAAGTTCCGTCGATAGGATCGACGATGACGGCGAGATCGGCGTCGGCGATCTTTGCGAGCAAACCGGGGTCGGCGGCAACGGACTCCTCCCCGACGAACACCGCGTCGGGAAGCAGTTCCTCCACCCGCGCCCGGATCAGGCGCTCGGCGGCCTCGTCGGCCTCGGTAACGAGATCGATGGCCTCGCTTTTCATCCGCACGTCGCCCTCCCCGAGATTGCGGAACCGCGGCAGGATTTCCGTCGCCGCCGCCTCCTGGAGAGCATTGGCCAGCGCCGCGATATCGAAGTCTGCCATCGTCATTTATCCTTTGCCGCCATAAGGGCCGAGAAATCGAAGAGTTTGGGATCGAGCAAATGCGATGCATCGACATGGCCGAGCGCGCGCAGCATGGCATCCTTGCGGCCAGGCATGCGTGCTTCAATGCCGGCAAGCATCTCCTTCATCGCATTGCGCTGCAGGCCATCCTGCGAGCCACAAAGATCGCAAGGGATGATCGGAAACTCCATCGCGGTAGCAAACTTCGTCAGATCATCCTCCTCGGCGTAAGCAAGCGGCCGGAGCACCATGAGGTCGCCCTCGTCGTTCAGAAGCTTCGCCGGCATCGCTGACAGTCGACCACCATGGAAGAAGTTCATGAAGAAGGTTTCAAGAATATCTTCCCGGTGATGGCCGAGTACCAGCGCGTCGCACTCCTCCTCCCGTGCGATACGGTAGAGATTGCCGCGCCGCATCCTCGAGCAGAGAGAGCAATAGGTCGCCCCTTGGGGCACCTTCTCCTTCACGACTGAGTAGGTGTCACGATACTCGATCCGGTGCCGGACGCCGATGGACTTCAAATAGTCCGGTAATACGTGCTTCGGAAAATTCGGCTGACCCTGATCCAGATTGCAGGCGATCAGTTCGACCGGAAGCAGCCCGCGCCATTTGAGGTCCAGGAGGATAGCCAGCAGACCATAGCTGTCCTTGCCGCCCGAAAGGCCGACGAGCCAGCGTTTCTGGCCCTGCAGCATGTCGAAATCGTCGATCGCCTGGCGGACCTGCCGTAAGAGGCGCTTTCTCAGCTTGTTGAACGACACAGATTTCGGCGCTCCAGCAAAAAGCGGGTGGCGGCCATCGTCTTCTGCGCCGTCCAGGTTGGCGATAGCTGCCGTGTCGTCCATGTCAAAGCTCATTGGGAGGCTCTTTTAAGCGGGTATCAACCGCGAGCGTCCAGCCGTCGAAGTGGGAAAGTTCGGCAAATTCGACCTCCCGGGCCGCGACCAGTCGATCCCGCCGCCGCAGGACATCGTCAGCCTCGCCGGGATGACACATGACGACCATGCCCTCGCGTCGCCTGCCCGCAAGCTCGCGCAGATAGGCCGGAAACGCGCCGGGGTTCCCCCAGTCATAAAACCCGGCAAGCGGCCCCTTCACGTCATATCCAGCCTGCCGCATCTCGCGGTCGAAGCCGCGCGCGAGAAATGCGACGAAAGAAACCTTCGCTCGCAGCTTCACCCCGGCCACCAGGGACGGCGCCGGCGCACCACGCAGCCACGGGATGGACTGATAGGCGGCGAGACGGGGCAAGCGTTTCTTCAGCCAACGGCGCACCGGACCGAGGAAATGCACATGCTGGTGACCGTCGATATAGTCTGGGAATCGTCCCATGGCATCGATGAACGCTTGAAGCTGGGCGTCCAGCTCACCCTCGAGGCCGGCCCGGTCAAGTGCCCCGAGATAGCAGGCACGGATCAGACGCTTCAGATCCGGCATTCGGCCCGCCCCAAGCGGACCGCGTCCGCTCAACGGCTCGAAATCGGTGAGCGTCAGGTGCAACCCGACCGCTGTATCCCTGCTTTCCGGAAGGTTCTTCAGAAGACGTGCCTCTTCCGCCCATTCGGGAAAGAGTGTCATGCACCCTGCTCCCGTGAGCTTGCGGCCCTCGATCAGCGAACGGATGGCCCGATCGACACCCGGCGAGAGACCGTAGTCGTCGGCGACGAGTACGACGCCGCCGGCTGACGCGCCCTTTGCGACCTTCCCCTTCATTGGCGCTGGTCCGGTTGGTGAATCTTGCGCACGATATAAAGCGGGCGGTCCTTCCCCTCGGCGACAGCGACCCACAGATACTCTCCGAGCAGACCGAGCAACGCGAGATTGAAACCGCCGAGGACCGTCACCGCGACCATCAGGCTCGGATAGCCCGGCACATCAATGCCGTGGAACAGGACCTCGAAGAGTATTTTTATGCCGTAAAGCATTCCCAGACAGCCAGTTGCCGCCCCGAGGACGGAAACCACCCGCAGGGGAATTGCCGAAAACGAAGTCATTCCTTCGAGCGACAGCGCCACCAGCGCGAGCCTCGACCATTTCGTGACACCGGCAGTGCGTTCGTCGGGGGTGTAGTAGATGCCCTTCTGACGGAAACCGGTCCAGGCATAGAGCCCCTTGTTGAACCGGCGCTTGTCACGCACCTTGAGCAAGGCATCCGCCGCATTGCGCCGCATGATGCGGAAATCGCCGGCATTTTCCGGAATGCTGAAGCGCTGCCCCGAATTGATCAGCCAATAGAACAGCCGTCCGCCAATCGCCTTTCGCCAAGATTCTTCCCTGCGGTCATCGCGAATGGAATAGACGACATCGAGATCCGGGTCCGCGAGCAGCGTCGAGATCAGTTCCATGCAGACCTCGTAGGGGTGCTGCATATCGGCATCCACCATCATCACGTAATCGCCTCGGCTTTCCTCGATCCCGGCGAAGAGCGCGACCTCCTTGCCGAAATTGCGGCTGAGTTCGATAATGCGCCAGTTTCCATCAAGAGTGCCGCGAAAGCGGGCGATGCTGTCGTCCGTGCTGCCGTCGTCGACGAGGATCACTTCCAGATCGAGGTTATAGTCACTCTTCACCTGCTGGCCGAGCTTCTGCGCAAAGGCAGCGAAATCGGCGGCGGAATCATGTTCGTTCAGAAATGGAGTGACTATCGATAACAAGGCCATGCACGCCTCCGGCGGTGGGAATGCTTTTCGTAAAGCTCTATAATCATCGCGCATCGCAATAGCCAGACCATTAGGCGAAGCGCGCGCGGCGAATTGTCCGGATACCGGTGCTCGTGGCCCCCTTCCGCGGTTTCGTGGACTTACTCCCTTGCGGGTTTTGCGCTAGGGGGATGGGGCCCCGTGAAAATGCGAGAAAAATGTTGTCTACGTCCCCCGAGAAGACCCTGCCCCAGAAGATGCTGCGCTTCCTGACGGTCGGTGTTGCCAATACCGCGGTCGATTTCGCGGTCTTCGGCCTTTCGGTCAGCATCGGCGCTCCTCCGTTGGTCGCCAATGTCATCGCATGGATCGTCGCCGTCAGTTTTTCCTATCTGGCCAATGCCCATTGGTCGTTCGATCGCAAGCGCAAGCACAGTGAAGCCCTGCCCCGTTTCCTGGCTATGGGTGCGCTGATTTCGCTGCTCGTTTCCTCCGCCGCCGTCGGCTTATTCAGCCCTATGATTGGCCTCTGGCCAGCGAAGATCGGTGGAACGGTTGTCGCGGCGGTGCTGAATTTCGTCGCCGCGCGCTGGTCGATCGAAAACCGTCTTGGACGATGAGAATTCAGCCGAGCGGCTTGGCGATCGTCACCACGAAGGGCCATTGGCGCTCGCCGTCGAACCCGGTGATCGAAAACGGGATCGACACGACTTCAGGCAGGCCATCTGTCAGTTCACGTGAGATATCGGCGCAGCTTCCGTCGCCCTCGCGGCATATGATCATCATGCCGCGGCGCTCAAGCCCCGCCTTGTCGATATAGCCCTTGGAAATGTTGAGCGAATTCGCCTCCAGCGTGATCGGCGAGTAACGCGAATAGAACGACATGGCATTGGCGAGCAGGAAATCACCGGCGATCACGGGGGCATCGCCGCTGCCATACTGGCGCCAGTATTCATCAAGCTGTGCGCTCATTGCCTTTACCGGGACGGTCATGTTGAGACGCGTCCCGCCGCGCACGCTTTCCTTGTAGATCGGGGCGGAAACCAGGAGTGCGAAGAAATAGAGACCGGTGGCGACGAGCGCTCGGGCGATGTTCCGGTTGATGAGATCCGGCGGCAGCAAGGCGGCGACCAGCACGACAAGCGGCAGGAAGACTGGAAGCACCCAGGCGAGATTGAGGTCGGCGCTGGCTGCGAGTGCCAGCACGACTGTCAGGACTGTCGGCCACAGACCGAACGCAAGAAGCGCCCTTCCCTCGACAGTTGTTCGAAAGGCCCTCAGCCGCGCGAGCCACAGGAACGGATAGCCGTCGTTGGGGCTGCGCAGCAGTAGGGCGAGACCGAGCGCAGGAAGCAAATAGAGCAACATGCCACCCAGAAACAGCGCCAGACTTGAAACGATATGGGAAACCACCCCGTCGCCCTGCTCCGCGGCATAAGTGATTGGCAGAAAATCATTCTCGAAGAGCCAGATGAGATGGCCCGCGAATACGGCAACCGAAGCAAGCGCTACAATCAGCCCGAAGGACGAAAGCAGGATCGATCGGGCCTCTCGGTCCATTACCGCGTGAATGAAGAGTGCGCCGACCAGAACGACGGAATGATACTTCGTCAGCATGGCGATTCCGACAAGGATTCCGAGAACGAGTGCGTCGTACCAGCGCCGCGCCTCAAGTCCGCGCAGATAGAAAAGGAAGACGCCCGCCCAGACCGGCGTCATCGCCGAATTGGCATTGTATTTGATCGCCTGGAACGAGAATGCCGGAACGACGACCGCGCAGAGAATGACGAAAAGCTGAAATCCGCTATCGCCATACCGCGCTGCTATGCGCCACAGAAGAAGGAGCGCAACGACGACGTTCAGCGACGCGAATAGATAGTAGATCCAGTCGACATGCGGCAGGATGGAAAACCAGGCTGCCACCAGCCAGCCGAAAAATGGCGGATGCTTGAAATATCCCCATTGCCAGAGGACCCCCCAGGCATAGTTTTCGACCATGTCGCCGTATTCATCGAGATTGAGGCGGGAAAGCTCGGCGTGAAGCGTAAGCACGATGCCGAAGAGCACCATGATCGCCAACGCGGCACGTGCGTGCCAATTGTGCTGAGGTCTGTCACCCGCCGTCATAGCGTCAGCTCCAAGCTCGTACCCACAAAGTAAGAAAGCCGCCTTGAGAGGCGGCTTTCCTGAAAGACGGATCGCGAAAAATCAACGCGAGTAGAATTCGACCACGAGCTGCGGCTCCATGACGACCGCATAGGGTACGTCGGAGAGACCAGGGACGCGAGCGAAGGTCGCGACCATCTTGTTGTGATCGACTTCGATATAGTCCGGAACGTCGCGCTCGGCGAGCTGTACGGATTCAAGAACCGTAACGAGCTGCTTCGACTTCTGGCGAACTTCGATCACGTCGCCGGCCTTGCAGCGGTAGGAACCGATGTTGACCTTGACGCCGTTCACGGTGACGTGGCCGTGGTTGACGAACTGGCGGGCAGCGAAGACGGTCGGAACGAACTTGGCGCGATAGACGATCGCATCAAGACGCGATTCCAGAAGGCCGATCAGGTTCTCCGAAGTGTCGCCCTTGCGGCGGTTGGCTTCGTCATAGATGGCGCGGAACTGTTTCTCGCGCAGATCGCCGTAGTAGCCCTTCAGCTTCTGCTTGGCGCGCAGCTGCACGCCGAAGTCCGAAAGCTTGCCCTTGCGGCGCTGGCCGTGCTGGCCGGGGCCGTATTCACGACGGTTGACCGGGGACTTCGGACGGCCCCAGATATTTTCGCCCATACGGCGGTCAATTTTGTACTTGGATGCAGCGCGCTTGCTCATCGCATTTCCTTTACAACAAGTTACACCGGTCTGTTGCCAAACCGGATCAAGGAAACACGCCCTCCTCTGAGTTTCGTTTTAGAAGCTCTGACAGGTTTCTCACATTCGCGAACGGAGAGACCACGGGACATGTCAATGAAACGCCGGACATTCCTGCCCGGTGTTGGTGGGGTCATTAGCGGGGGATCACACGAAAGTCAACGCCTTGTGCTTGAACTAATTGAGCGATACACCATTTCCGGGCGACGCAGCACCGGGCCCCTCTGACGCGAGTGCCGGATTCCCGTGATGTCGGAGCTGCGATCACCAACCGTTCCGGCAAAGGAAACCCTCGATGGATTTTCTTTGGTTTGATATTCTGGGCACCCCCGCCTGGATGTGGCTCACCTTTATCACCATTGTCATCACCCTGCTTGCCCTCGATCTCGGCGTCCTGCACAAAAAGAGTACCGAGATCGGCATTCGCGAAAGCTTTCTTCTTTCAGCCTTTTACATGTCACTCGGCCTTGCCTTCGGCGGCTGGGTATGGTGGCAGTCCGGCCAGCAGGCAGGTCTCGAATACCTGACCGGCTTTGTCGTCGAGAAGAGCCTGGCGATGGACAATATCTTCGTCATCGCGATGATCTTCGGCTATTTCGCCATTCCCCGCGCCTACCAGCACAGGGTCCTGCTCTGGGGCATACTCGGCGTGATCGTGCTGCGCGGAATCATGATCGCCGCCGGCGCTTCAATCGTCGAAAACTACCACTGGGTACTCTACCTCTTCGCCGCCTTCCTTATCCTCACCGGCATCAAGATGCTGCTGACGGCAGACAAGGAATACGACGTTTCAGGCAATCCGGTTCTGCGGTTCCTGCGTCGACACCTTCCTGTTACGGAAAAGCTCGAAGGGCATCGCTTCTTCGTCCGGCGCGAAGATGCCACCTCGGGCCGGATGAAGACCTATGTCACGCCGCTCTTCCTGGCGTTGGTCATGGTCGAACTTGCCGACCTGGTCTTCGCGGTCGACTCCATTCCGGCGGTGTTTGCCATCACCACCGATCCCTTCATTGTCTACACCTCGAACATCTTCGCCATCTTGGGGTTGCGCGCACTCTATTTCGCCCTATCGGCGCTCATCCACCGCTTCGCCTATCTGAAGTATGCGTTGTCGGTGGTCCTGATCTTCATTGGCGCGAAGATCTTCGTGGCCGACATGCTGGGGCTCGCCAAGATCCCGCCGCTGGTGTCGCTGGGCGCGACGGTGGCGATCCTGGCCGCTGGCATCCTCGGATCGCTATGGGCAACCCGCAACGAAGAGAAAGCCGGCACCAAAACATTGGCGCAGGAATAGAGAATGCAGGGCGGCCGGAGGGCCGCCCTGTATCCGGCCCGCGGGGGCCCTCCGGCAAATTCATGCGATCGCGCGTCAAAGCATTCACGACAGGCGCCAGGGCGGCTATAGCTATCCGGCCCCACATCATGAAACCGGATTCGCCCCATGACAGATACCGTCCTCGATCGCCTTCTCCGCTACGTCGTCATCGACACCCAGTCTAATCCCGAATCTACGGCACAGCCTTCGACCGAGAAGCAAAAGGATCTCGCCCGCCTGCTGGTTCGCGAATTGTTGGCGATGGGCCTCGGCGATGCGCATCTGGACGAGCACGGCAATGTCTACGCCACCCTGCCCGCGAATGTCGAAAAGCCTGTCCCGGTAATCTGCTTCTGCTCGCATATGGATACCGCGCCGGATTTCACCGGCACCAATGTGAAGCCGCAGATCGTGCACAATTATGCAGGCGGCGACATCCGCCTGACGGGCGATACAAACCAGGTCATCCGCGTGGCCGACCATCCGGAACTGAAAGACCAGATCGGCCACGACATCGTTACCACCGACGGCACGACGCTTCTTGGCGCCGACGACAAGGCGGGAATAGCTGAAATCATGACTGCTGTTGCAACGCTGGTCGCCAATCCCGACATCAAGCACGGCACGATCAAGATCCTCTTCACCACCGACGAGGAGATTGGCCGAGGAGCCGACAAAGTCGACCTGAAGAAGCTCGGCGCGGCCTTCGGCTATACGCTCGACGGCAGCACGGTCGGCGAGATCGAAAATGAAACCTTTTCCGCCGATGGCGTCGACATCACGATCGCCGGCGTCGCTATGCATCCGGGCACGGCCAAGGGCAAGATGGAAAACGCCATCAAGATCGCAAGCGCGATTGTTGCGCGGCTGCCGAAGGACCAGGCGCCGGAAACAACGGAAGGACGCCAGGGCTTCATTCATCCGATCGACATCAGCGGCTCGATGGAAGGGGCCAAGCTCCGCTTCATCATCCGCGATTTTGACAACAAGGGCCTCGCGGAAAAGGAGGCGCTACTGGAGCAGATCACCAAGGACGTCATGAAGGACTATCCGGGCTCATCCCATACCTTCAAGGTCAAGGAGCAGTACCGCAATATGAAGGCGGTGCTCGACAGCTACCCGATGGTCATGGAAAACCTGACCGAGGCGGTGACACGGGTTGGCCTGAAACCGGTCGCACATAGTATCCGCGGCGGCACGGACGGCTCGCGCCTGTCCTTCATGGGCCTGCCTTGCCCCAATATCTACACCGGCGGACACGCCTACCATTCGCCGCTCGAATGGATCAGCCGGCAGGACATGGAAAAGTCCGTAGCGACGATCGTCGAACTGGTGAAGGTCTGGGAAGAGCGCGCAACCGCATAGCGCTCAACTTTGCCGCAGGGCCGCTGCGTACGGCCCTTTCTTTTCCGCGCTATTCTGCCGCCGATTGCGACGGCAGATCGGTGTCGATGGCATCGGCAGCCCCCGGTGCGGTCTCCAGCTGCAGGTCGGGAAAGGCCACGATCCGCTTCCCAGAAAAATCCGCATGCACGACCACAAGCCCCTGCTCTTCGAAATATCCGAGCAGCCGCCGCGCGCGGCGTGCCGAATGCGTTCCATAGGCCCTGGCGATACGCAGGTCAGACGGGCAAGGTTCTCCACATATGGCTGCTTTCGCCATCAGCAGGAAGACACCCTGCAGGTCATCGGAAACGCCCGACGACATGGATAGAGCCGTTGCCCAGGCTTCGCCCCGTGCCGTCTCTTCGTCGACGCCCGATCGGACGATCGCCACGCGACGGCGGAACTCGCCCATCGGCATCGGCGGCCCGCTGATCCTGCGCATCCGCGCACGCACGAGGAACTCCTGATAGAGCACAGAATCGGTCCGGTAGGCCGCCTGGGGATCATCGAGGATTTCGCGGAGAACGGCAGACAGGCGGGCCTCCCGCTCTTCGGCGGTGATCTCTTGCGCGACTATCCGTGGCTCCACCGTCGGTGGCTCGGAGGCCGCAGGCGCCGAACGCGACAGTTCGGCGAGAATGTCAGTGGTTGGGCGCGGCTGAGGCGGTGCCCGACGCACGATCGCCCGCGCGAACTCCTCCGGATCAGGCGTGAAGATCAGATCCTCAACGTCCTGTGGCGCCTCCGGCAGAGGCATCAACTTCGGACTCGACGAACGCGCCGAGGTCTCGACCGGTCCAATGACGATCGGCAGGGGCCGTCGCGACATCGCCGGCCCAAGCGCCACAAAGTTTCCCCGCTTCAGGTCGCGGAACATTTCCGCCTGGCGTCGGTCCATGCCGAGCAGATCGGCGGCGCGCGCCATGTCGATGTCGAGGAAGGTACGGCCCATCAGGAAGTTGGAAGCTTCCGCCGCGACATTCTTGGCGAGCTTGGCGAGGCGCTGCGTGGCGATGACGCCGGCCAATCCACGCTTTCGGCCACGGCACATCAGATTGGTCATCGCGCCGAGCGACATCTTGCGGGCGTCTTCCGAGACGTCGCCGCCGACCGAAGGAGCGAACATCTGTGCTTCGTCGACCACCACCAGGACCGGGTACCAGTATTCGCGGTCCGCGTCGAACATGCCGTTGAGGAAGGCGGCCGCCGCGCGCATCTGCTGCTCGATATCGAGCCCTTCCAACGTCAAAACGCAGGACACCCGATGCTGGCGGATCCGGTTAGCGATGCCGGCAAGTTCGGCTTCCGTGCGCTCTCCATCGACCACAACATGGCCGTATCTCTCGGACAGCGTGACGAAATCGCCTTCTGGATCGATCACCACCTGCTGCACCCACGCAGCCGATTGCTCCAGCAGGCGCCGGAGCAGGTGCGATTTGCCGGAGCCGGAATTGCCCTGCACGAGCAGACGTGTGGCCAGAAGCTCCTCGATATCGAGCTTGGCCGGCTCCCCGCCCGTCAGGGTACCCATATCGATTCCGACCTGCACCAAAACTACCCTCGTATGCTCGTGCGTGCGCCGAACGACCTACTCGCCCGGTGACCCGCAGATGCTTTAGCAAATAAATTACGAATCGGCGTTGCGAAAGACCCCGCCATCAACAGGCAATTATGCCTCCCTGATCGCCAGACATCGATAGGCCGGTCACTGCTACCATTTTTCTGTCAACATGATGCGCCGTTGGCATCAACCACGAAAACGGACCCCCCGTCGCATACACCGAAGGCCCCGGCGGACAGATCCACCGGAGCCCTTGATGAGACCGTCACAGCCGGATGTCCCAATGGCTGAAGCGATACGGCAACCGGCAGTCCTCCTCCACGGGCAAACCAATGTCCTTACGCATGCGGCTGGACAGATCTGCAACGGAATTGGACCTCCGGCGCTGCTTCCAGGCAACATAGAGCAGTGTCCGAGCGGCTGCCCAGATGCCGAATTTCCGGCACAGTTCATCGACCGTCACCGTAAGATTATCAACAACTATAGATTGTTCTTTATGCATAGCTTTTCCGTCCCGGCGCAATGATGCAACCAGGTCCTCTTGATGAAAAAACACGGAAAGACGGACAAGCAAGCGCAGCGATACGCCTCGTCAGCCGATCACGTCAATTTTGTTGAAAATGGTGCCTGACGCCGGAATCCTGCACGAAAAGACCGTTCAGGCGGTGGTTCGCGGTCCAAAAGCGCTACGCGCCGAGATCATGAACACCGATCCGCCAGAGAGGCGCACACATGCAGAATGATTAGTCATCGACGCCTCCTATTTTGTCAGTTGCGGATGGCTGCAAGGTTACACAAGACAAAGAGCCTGACAAGACCGCAATTTCGGATTGCAAGCATTGCCGAACTCACGTTGCAGAAGCGCAACACTCAGCGGGCCGGCTCAGTGGCGGGGCACTGAAGCTGAACGCAGGATCAACAGACTGCCCTTCTACGTCAGTCCGACCCTTCCACCGGTGACACCAACAGCTTGTCGATACGGCGGCCGTCAAGGTCAATGACTTCGAAGCGCCAGCCATTCCTGACAAAGCGCTCGCCGAGTTCCGGTATGTGCTTTAGTTCATGAATGGCAAAGCCTGCCACCGTGGTGAAGTCGGTATCGGCTTCGATGCGCAGGTTCATCTGCTCGGCAAACTCGTCGATCGGCATCCAACCGGCGACCAGGAGAGAACCATCTTCACGCGTGGTGATCGCGCGCTCTTCGGTTTCGTCCTCCAGAAAGGCTCCGGTGATCGCTTCCAAGATATCCCCCGAGGTGACAATACCCTCGAAATGTCCGTTTTCATCGTAGACGAGCACCATATGCGGCGCGGTCTTGCGCATGGCTGCAATGATGTCGATCGCACTTGTGAAGTCCGATACGATCGGAACCTCGGTAATGATCGATTTTATGTCGATGTTCGATTCGAGAGAAATGGCATCGTAGACATCTTTGACGAAGATCACGCCAATGATCTCGTCGGAATCGCCGTTGCGCACCGGCAGGCGCGAATGCGGCGTCTGGCGCAGTTTCTCGCGGATTTCTTCCAGGCTTTCATTGATATCGATGACCTCGACATCGCGCCGCGGCGTCATCAGGCCCCGGGCCGTGCGGTCTGCTAGCCGCATCACGCCGGAGATCATCGCGGATTCTTCCGTTTCGATGACGCCCGCGCTCTGCGCCTCGGCGAGCACCGACTTGATCTCCTCGTCGGTGACGGTTCCGGCGGACGCGCCTTTCTGACCGAGCAGACCCAGAACGAGACGGCCCGAATTGTCGAGAAGCCACACCAGCGGCGCCGAGATCTTCGACAGGAGCAGCATCGCGCGCGCAATGCGCGACGCAACAATCTCCGGGTTTCTCAGGGCGATCTGCTTCGGCACGAGCTCGCCGACAATGAGCGACAGATAGGTAATAAGGACAACGACGGACCCGACGCCCAGAGCATCCGAAAGCACTTGCGAAAGCCCCTGGAATTCGAGCCAGGCCGCAAGTCTCGCGCCAAGAGTTGCTCCCGAAAAGGCACCGGACAGGACCCCGACAAGGGTGATCCCGATCTGCACAGTGGACAGAAAGCGCCCCGGCTCCTCGGCAAGACGGATGGCGACCCTCGCACCGTGGTTTCCCTGTTCGGACAGGACTTTCAGCCGCGCAGGACGAGAGGAAACGATGGCCAATTCCGACATGGCCAAGACGCCGTTCACGAGCGTGAGGAAAATCACAATGATGATTTCAGTTGCCAAGACCGTTCGACAGCTCCGTTGGACGATGCCTCAAGGGGAGGCATGAGCGAACCACTATCATAGAATCGCGACCGTTTTCAAAATTCGGATAGATTTCTTCATCGGCGCCACCCCAGACAGGCAGTCTGCGGCAGCACGGACAAGCGAAGGTCCGGGCTCAGTTGGTCTTGAGCCCAAATCCCTGCATCAGTCGCCGTGTCGAGAAATCGGGATTGCCGGATGTGAAGACGGCAAAGTCAAAATTGTCGGGATGTTCGGCATCGGAAACCACCGGCACCATTCGCCGCGCCTGCCTGGCAATCGCTTCCGCCGGATCGAGCCAATCGACCGGCCATGGTGCAAGCCTGCGAAAGACGTTGACGAGAAAGGGATAGTGGGTGCAGGCAAGCACGACAATATCGGTGGTACGTCCGTCCATCTCGACGAAGCACGGCGCGATCTCGGCCAGCACCGCCTCGTCGGAAATCGCCTCGCCGCGTATATAGGCCTCCGCCATTCGCGCAAGGTTCTCCGAGCCGACGAGCCGCACATGGCATCTGCCGGCAAAGGACTGGATCAGATCTCGCGTGTAGGCGCGCTTGACGGTACCCGGTGTGGCAAGCACGGAGACCAGCCCCGACCGTGTGCGCTCGGCCGCCGGCTTGATCGCCGGCACCGTGCCGATGAAGCGCATGTCGCGAAAGGTCGCGCGCAGATCGGCGCCCGCAAGGGTGAAGGCCGTGTTGCACGCCACGATGACCGCTTCGGGATCATAGGTTTCGAGCAATTGCGAGAATAGCTCGAGGATGCGCGCCTTGAGGGGTTCTTCTTCCCATCCACCATAGGGAAAGCCGGCGTCGTCGGCGACATAGATGAAGCCGCGCTCCGGCATCAGCACGCGCGCCTCGCGCAGCACCGTCAGCCCCCCGATGCCGGAATCGAAAACGAGAACGGGTTTAAGATGTTGCGCCATCGTCTCCGCCGTCACGCTCATCCACAATCTGATCCGGTGCCCCACTACCGCGCGGCCTCTTTCGCGAAAAGCGGTCCAGCGACGAGATGATACCGCGAAACACGCTGATTTCCTGCTCGGTGAACGCGCGGCGCGAGAGGACTGCGCGAAGGTTGTCGACCATTTTCGGCTTTTTCGCAACCGGGCGGAAATAGCCGCGAGCATCGAGCGCCTCTTCCAGATGATCGTACAGGCCCTGGACCTGTTCCTTGGTGGCCGGGCGCTGCTCGATGGGCCCGAACGCCGTGACCGCCAGATCCTCTATGCCCGACTTCATCCATTCATAGGACATCAGCAACACAGCCTGGGCGATATTGAGCGAGGCAAAGGCGGGATTGACTGGGAACGTCACGATCTCGTCAGCGAGAGCCACTTCCTCGTTGCTGAGGCCAAAGCGCTCCCGCCCAAACAGGATGCCGGTCGCCTCGCCGCTCGTAAACTTCTGCCGCAATGTCTCGGCCGCCACGACCGGAGAGCGCACGGGCTTGAAGCCGTAGCGTTCGCGTGCGGTCGTCGCATACACGAAATTGAGATCCGCAATTGCCTCCTCAAGCGTGTCGAACACACGGGTCGCGTCGATCACATGATCGGCCTTGGAGGCGGCCGAACGGGCCTTTTCACTCGGCCATCCGTCGCGTGGTTTGACGAGACGCAGTTCCGATAGGCCGAAATTGGCCATAGCACGCGCCACCATGCCGATATTCTCGCCGAGTTGCGGCTCGACCAGAATGATCGCCGGACCGCCGGTCAAGAGTTCGCGTTCGCTGTTCGTGCCTGCCATGATCCGCCTTCAACAAGAATTCGGCGCTTCACTGGCACAAAGCCGGGCAAAAATCAAAACAGTTGATGGAGGAGCCTGAACAGCGGCGCCCTCGCCGCTCGAGCCAGGCCTCCAGCGGGGCCCAAACGCTCCGGATGAAGCATTGACGGGACATGCCGCGACCATCGGACAACCGACGGAGGATGCACTTGGGACGGATCGCCCAGATCAGTCTCTGGCGAGCAGGTGGAACCGCTCGCGCAAGGACCCGGCCGTCTTGCCATCGTCATTGACGTGGCAAATATCATCAATGGAATAGAACAGTTTCAGCTCGCCGATGCCTTCCTGGATCACGTCGAAGATCACCTTCGAATGGACGTTCAGCCAGTCACCGGCGAAACGCCGGAGTGCCTGATCACTGCGCCGCGATTTCCTTCAGTTCATCCTTCATCGACTGGCCGGACTCGAAATTGACCACCTGGTAGATATTGTCGATCACTTGCCGGCCCTTCTCCTCTTCCACATGGAATATCAGAACCGTGTCTTCCTGATATTCAGGATCACTACCGAAACATTTGCGGTTCTTGAAGAATGCAGTGACCTGGCCATCGCCGTCGTCTTGAATGCGGATATCCTCGAATGGACAACCATCCTGCCCGCGGGCGATCGGATCGTAGCCGAACGGACTGCCGGTGGTTTCGCCTTCCGGTGGGTCGTAGGCGGGGTGCTTGGAGGCTTCGCGATAGACCTTGACGAAATCGGCGCTGAACAGGCGTTCGAGAAGGTCCTCGGCAAAGATGTCCTTCCCTTCCGACGCGTCTTCGGCCCAGTTCGCGGCGGTGATATCGATCACGGTCTTGACCGGAATGGTGGGGTCTCCCGCCAGCGCCACGCCTGGCGCGAGCAACAGGAGCGAAATCGGAAGGTACTTCTTCATGGATTGATGTCCAAAAGGGAAGGAGAAAGGGAAAGCCGCGCCAATCTAGTCGCAAATCCGGCAAGGGCAATCGATCGCCTGCAAACACACCGCTAATCCATTCGACCAATTTTGGTGATATCAGAGCCTACCCGCCTTTGCCTTGCGCGTATTGCAGTGCTATAGCGCAGCGAATTTTCCATCATCCACCCGCGGGATTCCGGTCCCAGAGAAGTCAAGAGGCATTCATGAACAAGATCAAGGTTGCAAACCCGGTCGTCGATCTCGACGGCGACGAGATGACCCGCATCATCTGGCAGTTCATCAAGGAAAAACTGATCCTGCCCTATCTCGATCTCAACATCGAATACTACGACCTCTCAGTTGAAAATCGCGACGCTACCAATGACCAGGTGACGATCGACGCCGCCCATGCGATCAAGAAGCACGGCGTCGGCATCAAGTGCGCCACGATCACGCCGGACGAAGCCCGCGTGAAGGAATTCAACCTCAAGGAAATGTGGAAGAGCCCGAACGGCACGATCCGCAACATCCTCGGCGGCGTCATCTTCCGCGAACCGATCATCTGCAAGAACGTGCCGCGCCTCGTTCCGGGCTGGACCAAGCCGATCGTCGTCGGCCGCCATGCCTTCGGCGACCAGTACAAGGCCACCGACTTCAAGTTCCCCGGCAAGGGCACGCTGACCATCAAGTTCGTCGGCGAAGACGGCGAAGTGATCGAGAAGGAAGTCTACAAGGCCCCCGGCGCCGGCGTTGCCATGGCCATGTACAACCTCGACGAATCGATCCGCGATTTTGCCCGCGCCTCCATGATGTACGGCCTGATGCGCAAGTGGCCGGTATACCTGTCGACCAAGAACACCATCCTCAAGGCCTATGACGGCCGCTTCAAGGACATCTTCGAGGAAGTCTACCAGAACGAGTTCAAGGCTCAGTTCGACGAGGCCGGCATCATCTACGAACATCGCCTGATCGACGACATGGTCGCATCGGCGCTCAAGTGGTCCGGTGGCTATGTATGGGCCTGCAAAAACTACGACGGTGACGTGCAGTCCGATACCGTCGCGCAGGGCTTTGGTTCGCTCGGCCTGATGACCTCGGTCCTGCTGACCCCGGACGGCAAGACGGTCGAAGCCGAAGCCGCCCACGGCACCGTCACCCGCCACTACCGCCAGCACCAGAAGGGCCAGGAAACCTCGACGAACTCGATCGCCTCGATTTTCGCCTGGACCCGTGGCCTGGCGCACCGCGCCAAGCTGGACGACAATGCCGAACTCGCCCGCTTCGCCACCACGTTGGAGAAGGTCTGCATCGACACCGTCGAGAGCGGCTTCATGACCAAGGACCTGGCCCTGCTGATCGGTCCCGACCAGCCCTGGCTGTCGACCACCGCCTTCCTCGACAAGGTCGACGAAAACCTCAAGAAGGCCATGGCCGCCTGACCAGCCCTGACAAAGGACCTGTTGAAACCCGGCCTTGCGCCGGGTTTTTCTATTGCGCTTTTTGGTTGCCGGCTTGAACTTGCGGAAGATGACTGATATCAAATAGAACATATAGAGAACATCGAAGGAGATCCTCATGCCGGAATTGACGCTCTTCACGAATCCGATGTCTCGCGGGCGCATTGCGCGCTGGATGTTGGAAGAAACAGGACAGCCCTACCGGACAGAGATCATTCCCTTTGGCGCGCCGATGAAATCTGAGGAATATCGCGCGGTAAATCCAATGGGCAAGGTTCCTGCGGTGCGTCATGGCGATACCGTCATCACCGAATGCGCGGCAATCTGCGCCTATCTGGCCGACACCTTTCCAGAGGCCGGCCTCGCACCGCCCACGGCCACACGCGGCAGTTACTATCGCTGGCTGTTCTTCGCCGCCGGCCCGCTGGAAGCGGCCGTTTCCAACCGTGTGCTCGGCTTTGTCGTGCCTGGCGACCGGAGCCGCATGATCGGCTACGGCTCGTTCGAGGATGTCATGGACACCCTTGAGGTCGCCGTATCGAACAATCCCTTCATCGCCGGGAAATCCTTCACCGCGGCCGACGTCTATGTGGGCTCCCATATCGCCTGGGGTTTCCAGTTCGGTACGATCGAGAAGCGCCCGGCCTTTGCCGACTATCTCGCGCGCGTGAGCGATCGTCCGGCCCATGCCCGCGCCGGCGCGCTGGATGACGCCGCAATGGAGGAAATGCAAAAGGCATAAGCGCCGCGGGGAATATGTCGTGCTCCATTTTGATCTGAAAGGGCATCGGCCAATGGACAGCCAAGCGGCTCGGGCGTAAGGGCGTTCGGACCGGGCCGCGGCGATAGCCGCCGGTCTTCTTTGTCGCAGCCCGCGACTCTGATAATGAACAGTCGGCACTTGCAAAACACCTGCCGCATCTCTTTCCGCTGGTTCCAAGGACAACCGCGCCCATGATTCAGAATTACACCCCAAAATTATTCAGTGTGTTTGCAGAAGGTTACAGCGCTCAGCGCTTCAAGGCAGACGCCATAGCCGGCCTTACCGTTGCCATCGTCGCGCTACCGCTTTCCATGGCCATCGCCATCGCCTCCGGACTGACGCCGGACCGCGGGCTATATACCGCAATCATCGGCGGTTTCCTTGTTTCCGCCTTGGGCGGCAGTCGGCACCAGATCGGCGGTCCCGCCGGCGCTTTCATTGTCCTCGTGGCGCTCACAGTCTCACGCTATGGCGTTGAAGGCCTGATCCTCGCGACAGCCATGTCCGGCCTCTTCCTGATGCTTGCCGGCATCTTCCGGCTCGGAAACTACATCAAGTTCATTCCCTTCCCCGTCACGGTGGGCTTCACCGCCGGCATTGCGGTGATCATTTTCGCAAGTCAGATCAGCGAATTGTTCGGGCTCACTCTCGCGGAGAAGGAGCCCGGGCCACTGGTCGAGAAGCTGGTGGCGCTCGGCGGGGCGGTTGCGACCGTCAACCCGTCCTCGGTCGGTGTGGCACTGCTTACCATCGGTACGATCCTCGCCCTTCGGAAATATCGCCCTACCTGGCCGGGCCTGCTGATCGCCGTGTGCCTGGCTTCAGTCGTTGCCGCCCTGATTGATCTCCCGGTCGCCACCATCGGTACCCGCTTCGGCGGAATTCCGCGCAGCCTGCCTCTTCCCTCGCTGCCGCATTTCACCCCTGATCTGGCCATCGCAGTGCTGCCGGATGCGATCGCGTTCGCCCTGCTCGGCGCGATCGAGTCGCTCCTGTCTGCCGTGGTCGCCGACGGCATGACAGGGCGCCGTCACCGCTCCAATGTGGAACTCATCGGCCAGGGGATGGCCAATATCGGCTCGGCCATCTTCGGCGGCATGTGCGTCACCGGCACGATCGCCCGCACCGCAACGAATGTGCGAGCAGGCGGCACGAGCCCGATCGCAGGCATGCTGCACGCGGCCTTCCTGCTCCTTTTCATGGCGGTGGCCGCACCTTTGGCAAGCTACATTCCGCTGGCGGCTCTCGCGGGCGTTCTGGCAATCGTTGCCTGGAACATGGTTGAAAGACCCGCTGTTGCAGCCATCATCCGATCTTCACGCGGCGACACGGTGGTGCTCGTGGTGACCTTTCTCCTGGTCATCTTCCGCGATCTGACGGAAGGGATCGTGGTCGGCTTTGTTCTCGGCGCACTGCTGTTCATCGACCGCATGGCCAAAAGCGTCACGGTGCAGCCGCACACCGACGAAGATACGCCCGAACAACCCCTCGACAATACCGAAGGCGATACGGTGGTCTATCGTATCGGCGGCGCATTCTTCTTCGGCGCAGCAGCTACCGTCGGATCGGTCCTCGACCGCATTGCCGACCGATACCGCTACTTCGTACTCGATTGTTCCGCCATATCCTTCATGGATTCGACTGCGGCAAATGTCATCGAAGGAACTGTCCGCAAGGCGGAAAGAGCCGGCGTCGCCTTCTATATCGTCGGCGCCAGCCCCAAATTGCGTCACCTGTTACAGATGCACGAAGTCCACACGCCGCGGGTTCACTATGCCCCGAACCTGGAAACCGCGCGCGCGCGGATCGCGGTGCAACGCAACGAAAAGGCCGCCTGACGCCATTCGTCGGCGACCGAAAATTACCACGGGATCGGAGGGCGGACGGCGACTATCGCCGTCCGTAACCGACGGCACGCGATGCTGAATTGATGTGCGTAAAGAAGGTCCGGCAACCACCGGACCACGCCGATCCTTGGCTCGGACATTCCACAATCCGGCTGGAAAGCCCCGGCCGGAGCGTTGGATCGAGACTTAACCGGCCAGTGCCGCAGCAACGGCCTCTATCGCGGCCTCCGCCTTGGAACCGTCCGGTCCGCCGGCCTGAGCCATGTCCGCACGTCCGCCGCCGCCCTTGCCGCCAAGCGCGGCGGAAGCGATGCGAACCAGATCGACGGCGCTGAACCGCTCGACAAGATCAGGTGTCACCGCCACGACCGCGCTTGCCTTGCCATCTTCCGAGACGGCAACCAGGGCGACGACACCCGAGCCGAGACTTGCCTTGCCGTCATCGGCAAGACCCTTCAGGTCCTTCGGATCAACACCCGTGATTGCCTTGCCGATGAAACGTATGCCGTTGACTTCCCGCACGGCATCATCGCCGCCGGACTGCCCGCCGCCCATGGCGAGCTTGCGCTTGGCCTCAACCAACTCCCGCTCAAGCTTGCGGCGCTCTTCCACCAGAGCCTCGACGCGGCCGACCACGTCGCCTGGCTGGACTTTCAATGCCGAGGCGAGTTGCTTCATTCGTTCGTCCTGCTCACTGAGATAGGCGCGAGCGGACTCGCCGGTGACTGCCTCGATGCGCCGCACGCCGGCACCGACAGCACTCTCCGACAAGATCCGAACCAGGCCGATATCGCCGGTCGCGGATACATGGGTGCCACCGCACAACTCGACCGAATAGGGCTTCCCGGCCTTGGGGCCCGAAAGCGCCGTACCCATCGAAACGACACGCACCTCGTCGCCGTATTTCTCGCCGAAGAGAGCCATGGCGCCTTCGGCGATCGCATCGTCCACGCTCATGAGACGCGTGGTGACAGGCGCGTTCTGGACGATGATGTCGTTGGCCATATCCTCGACGATCTTCAGTTCCTCGGCCGACATCGGCTTCGGATGGGACACGTCAAAGCGCAGCCGTTCGGGTGCCACAAGGGACCCCTTCTGTGCGACGTGGGTACCAAGTACCTCGCGCAGCGCCTCGTGGATGAGGTGGGTCGCGGAATGGTTGGCGCGCAACCGCGCGCGCCGTGCATGGTCGACGATCAGCGAAACGGCGTCGCCGGTCCTGACGGTGCCTTCGCGCACGACCGCGATATGGACGAAAAGGCCTTCACCTTTCTTCTGCGTGTCGCTGACATCGAGAACAGCGTTGTCGGTGGAAATGGTTCCGGCATCTCCCATCTGGCCGCCGGACTCTCCGTAAAAGGGCGTCTGATTGACGACGACTTGCACGCTGTCACCCTTCGTGGCGCTCTCGGCGGCGGCTCCGTCGCGAACGATCGCCTGCACCTGTCCTTCAGCCGTTTCCGAGCTGTATCCGAGAAACTCCGTGGCTCCGTGCTTTTCCTTCAGCTCGAACCAGATGCTCTCGGTCGCCTTGTCGCCCGAACCGGCCCAGTGGGAGCGGGCTTCCGCTTTCTGGCGCTGCATGGCCTCGTTGAAACCCATCAGATCCACGCCGATTTCGCGCGACCGCAAGGCGTCCTGCGTGAGGTCGAGCGGAAAGCCATAAGTGTCATAGAGCTTGAATGCCGTCTCGCCATCCAGGCTGTCGCCCTTTGAAAGATTCGCGGATGCCTCGGAAAGCAGCGACAGGCCCCTTTCCAGCGTCTTGCGGAAGCGGGTTTCCTCGAGCTTCAGCGTCTCGGAAATCAAGGCCTCGGCCCTAACGAGCTCAGGATAGGCGCGCCCCATCTGCTGCACCAGGACCGGCAACAGCCTGTAGATGATCGGTTCGCGCGCACCGAGCAGTTCAGCATGGCGCATGGCGCGGCGCATGATCCGGCGAAGCACATAGCCTCGACCCTCGTTAGACGGCAGCACGCCATCAGCGATCAGAAAGGCCGACGAGCGCAGGTGGTCGGCGATGACCCGGTGGCTGGCACGACGTTCGCCCTCGGCCGGAACGCCCGTCAGATCGACCGAGGCGCTGATCAGCGCCCGGAACAGATCGATATCGTAGTTGTCGTGATGGCCCTGCAGTAGGGCCGCGATCCGTTCGAGCCCCATTCCGGTGTCGATCGAAGGCCGCGGAAGGTCCACGCGCTGCTCTTTCGTCACCTGCTCGTACTGCATGAAGACGAGGTTCCAGATCTCGATGAAGCGGTCGCCATCCTCTTCCGGCGATCCCGGAGGGCCGCCCCAGATATGGTCGCCGTGGTCGTAGAAGATCTCCGAACAGGGACCGCAGGGTCCGGTATCGCCCATGGCCCAGAAATTGTCGCTGGTCGGGATGCGGATGATGCGATCGTCGGAAAGACCGGCAATCTTCTTCCACAGGCCGAAAGCCTCATCATCGGTATGATAGACAGTGACCAGCAGACGGTTGCGGTCGATACCGAATTCCTTGGTGATCAGGTTCCAGGCGAGCTCGATCGCACGATCCTTGAAATAATTCCCGAAGGAAAAGTTGCCGAGCATCTCGAAAAAGGTGTGGTGGCGTGCGGTATAGCCGACATTGTCGAGGTCATTGTGCTTGCCGCCGGCGCGCACGCATTTCTGTGCCGTCGCCGCAGTCTTGTAAGGGCGGTGTTCAAGGCCGGTGAAGACGTTCTTGAACTGCACCATGCCGGCATTGGTGAACATCAGCGTCGGGTCGTTGCGTGGCACCAGCGGGCTCGACGGCACCGTCTCGTGGCCATTCGCCTTGAAATAATCGAGAAAAGTCGACCTGATGTCGTTTACGCCGCTCATGTCACGCCCTTCATTGCTGCCGGATGCCGGCCAAACCTCAAAAAACAATGGCTTTTATCGCCCGCCATCAGCACTGTCCAGCCAGACCAAGCAAAACCGGCCATACATCTTCCGATATATGGCCGGCCCGTAACAGAACCAGAAGAACGCTCGCGGACTACATCTCCGCGGCGGTATCGCCGTCGTCGGCCTCCGGGCCGCCATTCTCAAGGAAACGCTCGGCGATCAATCCGGCATTCTGCCGAAGCGCCAATTCGATTTCCTGGGCAAGTTCCGGATTGTCCCTGAGGAAGGTCTTCGCGTTCTCGCGCCCCTGCCCCAGCCGCTGACTATTGTAGGAGAACCACGCCCCGGACTTCTCAACGATGCCTGCCTTGACGCCAAGATCAACAAGCTCGCCAGTCTTGGAAACGCCCTCACCATACATGATGTCGAATTCCACCTGCTTGAAAGGCGGTGCCATCTTGTTCTTCACCACCTTGACGCGGGTCTGGTTACCGACAACCTCCTCGCGATCCTTGACGGAGCCGATCCGGCGAATATCGAGACGCACAGAGGCGTAGAATTTCAGCGCGTTGCCACCGGTCGTGGTTTCCGGCGAACCGAACATGACGCCGATCTTCATGCGGATCTGATTGATGAAGATCACCATGCAGTTGGAACGCGAGATCGATGCCGTCAACTTGCGCAGCGCCTGGCTCATCAGCCGCGCCTGCAGACCGGGAAGGCTGTCGCCCATTTCGCCCTCGATTTCGGCCCTCGGCGTCAATGCCGCAACCGAATCGACGACGAGAACATCGATTGCACCCGACCGAACCAGCGTGTCGGTGATTTCAAGCGCCTGTTCGCCTGTATCCGGCTGGGAAATCAGGAGGTTCTGAAGATCGACGCCGAGCTTGCGGGCATAGACCGGATCGAGCGCGTGCTCGGCATCCACAAACGCGCAGATACCGCCCTTCTTCTGGGCTTCGGCAATCGTCTGAAGAGCCAGCGTGGTCTTGCCCGAACTTTCGGGACCATAGATTTCGACAATACGTCCTTTCGGCAAGCCGCCCACGCCAAGCGCGATGTCGAGCCCGAGCGAACCGGTCGATATCGTTTCGATCTCCACCACATTCTCGTTCGAGCCGAGCTTCATGATCGAGCCCTTGCCGAAAGAGCGCTCGATCTGTGAAAGAGCAGCTTCCAATGCCTTGCTTTTGTCCACCGATTTGTCCTCTACGAGCCGCAAAGAATTTTGTGCCATTCGATCCACCTTTAGGTTATTGAAGCCGCATAGGCAATGAAGCAGCCGATGGACCATGCGTACACGTTTTGTTCTCTTTTGGCAAGTCCCCCTCAAAACATTGAATAGACTTGCAACTTCGCTAAACGTTCACGTTTCGTCCAAATCGCCAGCGAAACGGTGCATCGCGCGTATGGAAGACGCATGGCCGGCTTCGAAAGACATCGGCGATTCGCCATCCGATAGAATAGAACGGGCGCCGTCATGACTGGCAATATTCTCGTCATCGGTGGCGCGCACATGGACCGTCGGGGCCGGATCGGCGGCGCAACGGCCATGGGGGCCAGCAATCCCGGTCGCTGGATCGAAGAGCCAGGCGGCGGCGGGCTGAATGCAGCCCGAAACCTCTCCCGCCTCGGATACAGCGTGCGTCTGATCGCCCCGCGCGGCGGCGACAGCGCCGGAGAACAGATCGCGGATGCCGCACGCAATGCTGGTATCGACGACTGTCCCATTGTGTTCCTCGACCGGGCAACGCCGAGCTATACGGCCATACTGGAATCTGGCGGCAACCTCATCGTAGCACTCGCGGACATGGATCTCTATCACGTGTTCACGCCGCGCCGACTGCGGGCGCGTTCCCTGCGAAGTTCCCTGGATATAGCACGCCTTGTCCTTTGCGACGCCAATCTTCCCGAAGAGACGCTGACAGCGCTCGCCGAGGAGGCGGCCTTGCGACATCTACCGATCTCGGCAATCGCGATCTCCCCAGCCAAGGTCGTGCGGCTCCGCCCCAGCTTGCGGCACCTCGACTGCCTGTTCATGAACACGGCCGAAGCGCAGGCTCTCACCGGTGAACGACCGGTTCACCCAGAAGGATGGCCTGCGCTGCTTCGCCGCACTGGATTGATGGCCGGCGTGGTAACGAGCGGCGGCGGAACGGTCGTCGCATTCGACCAGGCGTCCGTCGCGACACTCTCGCCGCCCCGGCTCGAACCGGTCGTCGACGTCACGGGCGCCGGCGATGCGTTTGCGGCCGGTTTCATCGCCTCGCGCCTCGACAGCGCGAACCTTGGCGAAGCGCTCCGCCACGGTGCGGCCGTCGCCGCCCTGACGCTGCTGTCGCCCCATGCCACAGCTGAAATCCTGTCCCGCGATCTTCTAAAATTAAATCTGGCTCTTGTACCGGACGCAAAAATCCTGTCATGACATGCACTCTCCAAAACCGGGAGTCCTTATGACCAAAGCCATTTCGCCTCTGCTGCCGATCGTCTACTCCAGAGAAGTTGCCGCCGCCAAAGTTCGGGGGGCTCCGCTTGTTGCACTGGAATCAACGATCATCACCCATGGCATGCCTTATCCCGGAAACCTCAACATGGCACGAAGCGTCGAGGCGATCATCCGGGAGCAAGGCGCGGTCCCTGCGACCATCGCCGTCATCGACGGCGTGCTGCATATCGGCCTCGAGAACGACCAGATCGCCACGCTCGCCCAGTTACCCAATATCATGAAGCTTTCGCGCGCGGATATTGCCTTTGCGATTGCGGAGCGCCGCAGCGGCGCCACCACCGTGGCCGCCACAATGATTGCCGCGGACAGGGCCGGCATTTCGGTCTTTGCAACCGGCGGTATCGGCGGCGTCCACCGCGGCGGCGAAGAGAGCCTCGATATATCCGCCGATCTCGAAGAACTGGCCCGTACAGCCGTCATCGTGGTTTCGGCCGGCCCCAAGGCCATTCTCGATATCCCGAAAACGCTTGAGGTGCTGGAAACCCGGGGTGTACCCGTCGTCACCTATGACAGCGAGGAATTCCCAGCTTTCTGGTCGCGCAATTCCGGGCTTCGCAGCCCCCTTTCGCTATCCAGCCCGGCAGCGATCGCCAATTTCCAGCTTATGCGCCAGCAACTCGGCCTCGGCGGCGGCATCCTGATCGCCAATCCGGTTCCCGAGGAAGACGAGATACCGCGCGAGGAGATGGAAATCTACATCGGCCGCGCGCTGGCCAATGCCGAGCGCGAAGAGGTTTCCGGCAAAGATGTCACGCCCTTCCTTCTCGACAACATTTTTCATCTGACCCAGGGGCGGAGCTTGAAGACCAATATCGCCCTTGTCGAGAACAACGCCCGTCTCGCCGCCGAGATCGCTGTGGCAATGAACGCCTGAGATTGTGAACGAGTTAATCGACGTTACGGAATGTTTCCTACCTAACGTAATGCGGACCGGACCTAGCGAAGATATCCGGCCCGCGTCGCCACAGCGACGGCATGCTCTACTGTTTCGGTACCCAGCTTGCGGCAGAGCGAATTGAGCAGGTAGTTGATTGTCCTTACCGAAAGCGAGAGTTTTCGTGATATCTGGGACGTCTCCATCCCCTGTGCGGCCATCTTCAAGCACTCCATCTCGAGGGACGAGATACGGACACTATCTTCGTCGCGACGCTCTTCGAGCACGTTCACCCTGTCGAGGAGATGGGTCGCCAGAACGCCAAGGTCTTCGAGTTCCGCGTCCGTCAGCGGTTCGCGGGTCCCGTAGAAAGCCAGGTCGCGCTTCTGGCTATCCAACGGCGCGAGTGAAAAATAAACGCCACGACGCATTCCGAAACGGTCCATCAGATCTGCTCGTATCAGCTGTCCCGGCGTGGCTTTCGCTCGCCGCAGATATTCGGTCGACCACTGAAACGCTTGGGTCGCGGGGAAGGTCCGAACAGCTTCGGGCTCTTCCGCCAGATTGCCGATTGCGTCGACGGCCTCGAAAAAGGCATCCGAAATATTGGAGAGCAGCACCCGGTCCCTATGCCCGGCCTTATTGGCGGCCGTGGCGGCGTAGATCTTGTAGAAGTCAAAACCGAGATGGTCCTGGAGCAGTACTGCCGATGCGCAAATATCGGCCAGGGTTTCCGCCTTCTGGATCGTCGAAACGATGTGCTTCCTGATCAGAGTCCGGTTATCGTTGCCTGGCATGTCATCCCGGCCTCTTGCCATCAGCACCGGCCGAGAGCCCGCGCGAACGCGATTGAACTGCGAATAAAAGGATCAATGCCCCGGTATCTATGAAAGCTGTTCCGTCTCACGAAAATCAAAGAGTCGCCTGAGGCTATGCGAAATCTATGACTTCTGTCAATTTTTGCCATCCAGCATTTCGCGCACGGCAACGGCAAGTTGCTTGAGCGAGAATGGCTTGGGAAGGAAACCGAACTTGGCATCTGCCGGCAGGTTACGGGCAAAGGCATCCTCGGCATATCCGGAGACGAAAATGAACTTCAGGTCGGGATATTTCTTGCGCAATTCCGTAAGAAGTGTCGGGCCGTCCATCTCGGGCATCACGACATCGGAAACGACAATATCGACAGCGCCATCGAGTTCTTCCATGATATCGAGGGCCTCGACCCCTGACCCTGCCTCATGGACGGTGTAGCCGCGCGTCTCGAGCATGCGCTTGCCACCACGCCGTACCGCCTCCTCGTCCTCTACGAGCAGAACGACTGCGGATTTGCCCGTCAGGTCGGCGGGTTCCGGGACCTCTGACGCCTGCGCTCCCGCCACCGGCTGGCCACCCGCGCCCGTCACGCCGGCCTGCAGCGAGCCGGCAGGGGTAGCAACGATTTCGGAGATGTGCCTCGGCAGGAATATCCGGAACTTCGTCCCCTTGCCGACTTCTGACTCCGGGTAGATATAGCCGCCCGACTGTTTGACGATCCCATAGACCATGGCGAGGCCGAGACCGGTGCCCTTTCCCACTTCTTTTGTGGTGAAAAACGGCTCGAAGATCTTGTCCATGATCTCCGCGGGTATCCCCGTTCCCGTGTCAGCCACCTCGATGAGCACAAATTCCTCTTCCGGCAAACCGCGATAGTGGAACGCCGCGGCCTGCTCGGCCCCGATATTTCGGGTGGTAACCGTGATCGTGCCACCTTCCGGCATGGCGTCGCGCGCATTGACGCAGAGGTTTATCAGCACCTGTTCGAATTGCGACAGATCGGTTTTGACCGGCCACAGATCGCGGGCATACTCGACCTTGAGTTTCACGTTGGTGCCGGAAATCAGCCGGTCGACCAGCATCCGAAGATCGCCGATGACGTCGGTCAGGTTGAGAACCGACGGACGCATGGTCTGCTTGCGCGAAAAGGCCAGCAATTGCCGCACCAGAACAGCTGCGCGATTGGCATTTCGCTTGATCTCCATCAGATCCGCGAAACTCGCATCCGAGGGCCTGGCCTGAAGCAGCAGATGATCGGACGAAAGCAGGATTGCTGTCAGCACATTGTTGAAATCGTGCGCAATCCCGCCGGCAAGCGTACCCACCGCATTCATCTTCTGCGTCTGGGCCATTTGCGTTTCGAGCGCCTTCTGGTCGGTGACGTCGACCGCATAGACGATCGCTGCCTCCTCCGGAGCTTCGTCGCTCTGGTCGATGACGGCATTCACGTAGAAACGGAAATGCCGGGTATCGTTGCTCGGGTGGCGGGAATCGATCGGCGCGATATCGACCTGACGGTTCTTTGCGGCCGCGAGCGCCTGGAGGAAATGCTCCCTTTCGCTTTCGTGAAAGATGACTTCAAGGTGGCCCCCACGATCAACATCGTCACGCGTTACGATGTCGGAGAAGAGCTTCAGGAATGGGGCATTGGTCCTGAGAATTCGCCCTTCCCCATCGACTGACGCGATTGCCATCGGCGTGTTGTTGAAGAAGCGGGTGAAACGCATCGACGCTATCGATGCCGATTGATCGCTGCTGCCGCCATCCTGCCGGGCAAGTACGATCGAGCGGCTCTCGCCGGGCGCGCCATCGCGCGCCGAACGAACCCGGTGGATGAGACGAACCGGCAGACTCTGCCCGTTAACGCGCCTCAGATCGAGGTCGAGCGTCTCCGTTTTCGAATCGCCGGGAGCCGCCTGAACCGACTCTATGAGCGCCATGCCCTCGCCAGCCACCAGATCCGCGAGCATCAGCGAACCGGGAGAGAATTGCGTGAGATCGATGCCCAGCCATTCGGCCAGGGTCGCGTTGAGATAGTATATTTCGCCTTTGCGGCCCGCCGAAAAGAAGCCGGCCGGAGCGTGATCAAGGTAGTCAATTGCGTGCTGCAGTTCCTTGAAAAAGCGCTCCTGATCGTCGCGTTCGGAGGTGATGTCCAGGATCTGCCAGATATGCAGTTTCTTGCCGCCGTCACGTTCGGGCGGAAGGAGCCGCGCCTTCAGTCTATACCAGTGGGCACCGGACCCTCCGCCGGTCAAGGCTCCAAGCGGCTTCAGGAGCCGGAACTCCTCATGACCTTCGCGGCCTTCGCGAAGGCCGTTGGTCAACCGGTAGAGTGCTTCGCTCGATTCCCGGTGCCGCGACAGCAAGGCCTCCAGCGTCTGGACTTCGGCCGCCTTTTTCGCTCCAGTCATGCGGCCATAGGCAGCATTGGCATAGACCACCCGACCGCTGTCGTCGGTGATCAGTGTTCCCTCCGGCTGGCTTGCGAGGAAACTGCGTCCGAGCGTATCCGATTGCGATTGCGGCATGACTTCCACAAAGCCGATAATCGCGGAGACAAGGAAGAAGATGCCCATCATTGCAAAGATGCCGAGGACGCCCAGAACCACCTCGTTGTCGAGCGAGTCCTTGAAAACCACGAAGGCACCGGCGGCAACAAGGAGAACGGCGGCCAACAGAATGATGCGGATAGCGGTGCCAGACCGGTTTGCCCGATCGACCAATGGCGGATCACTGTCGCCGTCCTGCTGCAATCTTGTCATGAACGCCTCGTGGTTCCAGTCCGACATGCCGCCGCCACGATTATGGAAGAACAACGGAATCGACCCTGTGAATCATCTTTAGCAATTTGCAGGGGCTGCAAAAAGCTCCGAGGGCATACAATAAGCTGCCCCATACACAGGCAATCCCACAGGATTGCCGTATTTGGCGGCAAACATGCCCGGCGGGCAGGACCGGTACTACAGCGGGCGATCCCGGCAGACATCGCTTGCCGGATTGCGTAAATAATTGTCTTCTGTCAGAAAGCGTGAAAAGGAGGGCCGATATGCTTCAAGAACTGGTCGCCGCCTATGGCAACCGTTTTGTAGTCGCAGCGCTCGGCGTCAGTCTGGCGTTGTTGTGCCTGTTCGTCGTCCTGTGGCTGCTTCGCCACCGCGCGCCCTCGCCCTTTGTGCGCGGGGGACGCAACCGTCAGCCCCGCCTTCAGGTACTGGATGCCGCAGCCGTGGATGCGCGCCGCCGGCTGGTGCTTGTGCGCCGCGACAATGTCGAACATCTCATCATGATAGGCGGCCCGACCGATATCGTCGTCGAGAGCGGGATCGGCGACGAACGCCCATATCTTTCGGCCATTCCGGTTTCACCGGACGCGATGCGCCTCGCTCATGAGGCGCCGGAACCGGATGCCGCACCGGCTGCACTCGCTCAACCAGAGCCCCAACCAGCTCCAATTCCGCTGAAGGCAGAGCCCTCCGCGGCGATACGGCGCCCAAGCCCCGCCGAGGCCTCTGAAGAGCGCCCAACGTTCCCGGCCCGGCCCTCAACCTCGCCGGCAGCGGAGCCTGCAGCGCCTGTCGCGCAAGCGCTCCCATCTCAACCAAAGGTGTCAGCCGTTCCTCCCAGCCCGCCGGCCGCACCAGCGCCAATTGCTCCCGTCGTCGCGGCACCCGCACCTGGCAAGATTGACGCGCCGTCAATCTTCATTGACACGAGCACTATCCTCGAGGCCGAAGGTGACCAGGCGATGCGGGATCAGACAGTAACAGTGCCGCCGGCGCCCGGCGCGGCCACTCCCGCAGCAGAGGCATCGGGGCCGACCAGGCCGGAGATCCCGTCTGTTTCCATCGATCCCGCCGAAATTCTCGAAGCGGCCCGCAGCCGGGTCATGCCGAATCTGACGGCATCACTTTCGACAGAGCAAGCTGATATTCAGCCAGCTGTACAGATTTCCGATGAGCCACCGGCTGCAGAGCACACCGCGCCGAAGAGGATTCCAAGCGATTTCGAACGCGTGCTCGAAGAGGAAATGGCCATTCACCTGGCCGCGACCGCGCCTGGGACAGAAATCGACCGTCCTGAAAAGCCCTTCGTCCCCGAGATTCGACCGGACCGTCCGGTCTCCATCCCGCCGATCCCGCCGCAACCGAAGCCGGAAACGCAGTCCGCAGGCACTGGCGGCGAACCGAACCTGCAGAATGAAATTGCGCGTATCTTTGGTGAAATGTCGGTCAATCGCAACAGCTGACAACGCTGGCGCCCGAAAGGCATTGCCTAAGTGACCGGAGCGCCGGGAGTTCGGGCGTTCCGCAATTCATGAGCGATACCAGTCGACGCAATTATTCGTCGCGATAAACCTTTTCGCGGCGCTCGTGACGTTCCTGTGCCTCGATGGACAAGGTCGCAATGGGTCGGGCATCGAGCCGCTTGAGCCCGATGGGCTCACCGGTTTCCTCGCAATAGCCGTAGGTTCCTTCATCGATACGCTGCAGCGCCGCGTCGATCTTCGCGATCAGCTTGCGCTGACGGTCGCGTGCACGAAGCTCGATCGCACGGTCTGTCTCGGACGATGCACGGTCCGCCAGATCTGGATGGTTGGCGCTTTCTTCTGCAAGGTGGCCCAGTGTTTCCCGCGCTTCCCGCAGGATGTCGTTCTTCCAAGCGATCAGCTTGGCACGAAAATAGGCCTTTTGGTTCGCGTTCATGAACTCATCGTCTTCCGAGAGCACATAATTGCTAAGATTGATCTTCTCACTCAACGCGATTCTCCTGAAGAACATCTCAATGGCCGGGTGTATATCCTTTCAATACCGTCGGTTCAAGCCTTACAACCAGCTTTGAACCATTTTTAAATCTGTCATATAATTAGGCTAAACGTCTATTTCTTAACCACTATTTGAAATTGCTCCCTCCATGCGGGATCAAGCGCGTCTGCCCGCGAGGCAGCCGATCGACGACTGTTGCCTGTTGACGGATATCCCCGACTAAAGCTAGGTCAGGCAATCACGCCTGTCGCGGAAAACTGGACGAATGACCACCGTATTACCGCTCCCCAAACGTATCTATCTGCTGCGGCACGCGAAATCGGGCTGGGCCCAGCCCGGGGAACGCGATTTCGACAGAACATTGAATGACGCGGGGTACGCCGAGGCTGAACGCGTGGCGGGCCTGGCCGCGAGCAAGGGCTACATGCCAGATCTTGTCGTCAGCTCGTCAGCCAAGCGCTGCCGCGAAACAGCGGAGGCGATCCGTAGCGCGTTCCCGACGGAAATCGAATGCCGCTTTGTCGACGAACTCTATAACTGCCCGGCCGACACCTATCTGGAGATCCTCGCTTCGCTGACGGAGTTTTCGTCCATCATGCTGGTTGGGCACAATCCCGCCATCGAGGAAGTTCTCTTCATGCTTGTCGGCTCAGAGGCCGCCCAAGAAGCGGTGCCCCAGGGGTTTCCGACATCCGGTCTGGCCGTACTCGACTACGATCCAGATACGCGAGAAAGCGGGAGCGGACATTGGACGCTGTCCGATTTCCTCGTCGGCTAGGGGATTGCCAGGACGAGCAAAGCGCCGTTTCTATCCGCCTGCCATGTTTTCGTTTCTCGGCCCGTCCTTTATTCGTGCCGTACAGTTTCCTATATTGGCGGGTATGCAGCGCGGGGATTGAGATTTGTCGCCATCCATAACTTCCCTTACCGACGAAGCCGCAATTGCCTTCGACAATCTTGCAGACCGTGCCTCAAATCTCGTCAACCCCGCGATACGGCTCGGCGTCACAGGGCTCTCGCGTTCCGGGAAGACGGTCTTTATCTCCTCGCTGGTCCATAACCTGCTGCATGGCGGCAGACTTCCACTCTTCGAACCCCTGCGGTCGGGCCGCATCTCATCGACCAGGCTCGAACAGCAGCCTGATGATGCCGTGCCCCGCTTCCAGTATGAGGACCATATCCGCGCCCTCGTGAAGGATCGGATCTGGCCGGACTCGACGCGGGCGATATCTGAGTTGCGCCTGACGATCGAGTACCAGAGTGCCAGCGGATGGAACCGCTTCTTCTCACCTGGCCGACTGTCGATCGATATCGTCGACTATCCTGGAGAATGGCTGCTGGACCTGCCACTGCTGGGGCAGGATTTCCGAACCTTCAGCGAGAATACAGTCGCGCTCGCAGGAACAGGTATCCGCGCGGAGCTGTCGCGGCAATGGCTGGAGCTAACGGCATCCGTCGACATGGACGCGCCGGCCGACGAGATGGTGGCCAAGAAGCTCGCTGAAGTTTTCACGGCATATCTGAGGGCCTGCAAGTCGGATGAGCGCTCACTGTCGACGTTGCCCCCCGGCCGCTTCCTGATGCCGGGAGACCTCGAAGGGTCCCCGGCCCTGACCTTCGCACCACTGATCGGCCTGCCTGATACAAGAGCGCCGAAAGGATCGTTGAGGGCCATGATGGAGCGCCGATACGAATCCTACAAGAATGTCGTGGTCAAGCCGTTCTTCCGCGAGCACTTCGCAAGGCTCGACCGCCAGATCGTCCTTGTCGATGCTCTCCAGGCGATCAATCGCGGTCCTGAAGCGGTTCAGGATCTGGAGCGCGCCCTTGCCGACGTGCTCGCCTGCTTCCGCCCCGGCTCCAACTCCATCCTGACCGCGCTCCTTCGCCGGCGCATCGACCGCGTGCTCGTCGCCGCCACCAAGGCCGATCACCTGCACCATGAAAGCCACGACCACCTGCAGGCCATTACCCGACGGCTGGTCGATCGTGCCATCACCAATATCGGCATGGCCGGCGCCGGGATCGAGGTCATGGCAATCGCGTCGGTACGCGCAACCCGCGAGGCAAGCGTCCGGCAGAACGGCGACGAGCTACCGGTGATCGTCGGCACGCCGATGGCCGGGGAGACGGTCGGCAAGGAACGATTCGACGGCGCCCGCAAGACGGCGATTTTTCCGGGAGACCTGCCCGAGGACCCGGAGGGATTTTTCCGGACGCTGGATGACGCCACCCACGGCGCATACTTGCCCGAACTCAATATCGTGCGCTTTCGCCCGCCCCAACTCGAGGAGACCGGTGGCGGGATGACGCTTTCTATTCCACACATCCGGCTCGACCGAGCCATGCAATTCCTGTTCGGAGACCGATTGGCATGACCCGGAAACCAACCCATCAATCCATGCCTGCAGGACGCCGCCCGGCTTCCTTTACCGTCGAGCCGGAGGAACAGGCCGCGCGCGACAACGTGCCGGAATCGCGCGCGCCGCGCAGTTTCGATGGCGACATTGCAGTCGTCCCGGACGAAGAGGACCCGTTCCTGGCGGCTGACGAAGCTTCGGGCCTCGCGGATTCCCCCGTCGCCGCGCCGAGACCCAGACGCTTTTCCTTCGCCAAGCTCGCGTTCGGCGCATTTTCGATCCTTATCTCGCTTGCCGTCGGCCTTTGGCTTGACGCCCTGATCACAGACCTCTTTGCCCGGTCCGACTGGCTCGGCTATGCCGCGCTCGCAGTCCTGGCTGTCGGTCTGCTGGCGCTCTTCGTCACGATCGCTCGCGAACTGTTCGGCCTGTGGCGGCTCGAAGCGGTGCAATCGCTGAAGAGCGAAGCGGCCCTTGCAGCATCCGAACATCGCACTCACGAGGCCAGAACCCTTGTGAAGCGATTAGCAAAGCTCTTTACCGCCAGACCGGAAACCGCCCGTGGCCGGACAACCCTTCAGGCCAGCGAGGACGATATCATTGACGCCCCACAGCTGATCGAACTTGCCGAGCGGGAACTGCTGGCACCGCTCGACATCAGGGCCCGCGCGCTGATCCTTGGTAGCGCAAAACGCGTGTCCGTCGTAACGGCGGTCAGCCCCCGCGCCGTCGTCGATCTCGCCTATGTCCTGTTCGAAGTGGTCCGTCTCGTCCGCGCGATGGCCGAGCTTTACGGCGGACGACCCGGCTCCATCGGCATGCTGCGGCTCCTGCGCGACGTTATCGCTCATCTGGCGGTAACCGGCTCCATCGCAGTCGGCGACGGACTCGCTCAACAAATTCTCGGCCATGGACTGGCATCGCGCCTGTCCGCACGGCTCGGCGAGGGTGTCATCAACGGACTGATGACGGCGCGCATCGGGATAGCCGCGATGGATCTGTGCCGGCCGCTGCCATTCAAAGCCGTCAAGCGGCCCGGTATTGGGGATTTCATCTCGGACCTGGCGCCCCGCCTCAGCGGAGGCCCACCTGCGGGCACGGAGTGACAAGCCGCCGTTTCGCTTTTTCTGATTGCCGCCGAGCATCCGAGACGCTACCAGAAATGAAGCGTTAACCATTTTCGCGTTAGATACTGAACAGGTTTTCTCGTAGCTCGTACCAAGGCAAACCGATGCTGCTTCGCTCGATTTCATTCATTGGCTCTCTCGCCGCCATATCAGTCGCCGGTGCGATTGCCGACGATTCAACAGCGCAAGCGGCATCGCGTGATAAGCGCTTCTTCGAATCGGTTTCCGGAATCTGGAAAGGGCCTGGCGAGATCGTCGCTGGCAAGTACAAAGGCACGAAGTTCACCTGCAACCTGACAGGTATCTCTTCGACTGGAAGCTCGACCGGCCTGAAGCTCGACGGGACATGCCGGGTCGGCGTGTTCTCGCAGCCCATGTCCGCCGTAATTTCCCAAGTCGGCAACAGCTATCAGGGGCAGTTTCTCGACGGTGCGGACGGCAAGGGACTTGATATCGTCTCCGGTTCGGTCAGCAATGACAAGGTCGTGGTCGGCATCAACCGCAAAAAGCTGAACGGTGCCATGGTCGCCCGTCTGCAGAACGATACCGCGATGAATATCACCATATCCGTCAAGGTCGAAGATCGCATGATCCCGGTGATCGGGCTTTCGCTGAACCGAGAACTCGATGCCAACGCGGTTGGTTCGATCAAGAAGTAGCTGCTGCGAGAAAACATCCCCGACGTGCACTGCCGCGAGGCGATGACGCTCACCTCTTGCGCCACCAATCCCAATCGTCATCCGCAATTACAATGCCGGATTTGTCTGCCGCAGCCAGCCACGCCTCGACGGGTCGTCCGTTGACCTGAAGCGTCGGGGCGATGTCGGCAAGCGGCATGAGTACGAAAGCCCTCTGGGTCATCCGCGGATGGGGAACGATCAGAGCGCCCGTATCGATGTCCAGTCCGTCGAACGTGAGAATGTCCAGGTCGATGGTTCTCGGTCCCCAACGCTCACTGCGCACGCGCTTCATGTCCCGCTCGATCGAAATGCAGGCATCAAGCAGCGCAAACGGCTCCAGTCGGGTCTCAAGGGCGACGCAGCAATTGTAGAAATCCGCCTGATCAGTCTTGCCCCACGGGGGCGTGCGGTAGAGCCGCGACACGGCTGTAACGCGGCAATCGTCGCGCCCGTCCAGGCGCCTTAGCGCCTGTGCCATGGCCGCAATCGGATCGCCGATGTTGCCGCCGAGACCGAGCGTTGCGGCACGCCACCCATGTTGGACCGCCACGCTCAACGCTCACCTTTGTCCAACGCAAACCGCCCTGCCCCTAGGCGCCGTTCCGCCTCGAGCATGGCATCGGCGACGGCGAGCATGTCTCGATTGATCGCGACATTGTGGACGCGGAAAACCGCAGCTCCCTTGATACGCAACAGGACAGTTGTCGCCGCCGTCGCGGCATCCCGTTCGGCCGCATCGCGGCCGGTCAGCGTGCCCAGAAAGCGCTTGCGCGAGGTGCCGGCAAGGATCGGCAGGCCGAGACCATGCAATTCCTCGAACCTCGCCATCAGTTCGAGGTTTTCTGCCTCGGTTTCCTTTGCAAAACCGAATCCCGGATCAAGCATGATCGTGCGGCGCTCGACACCGGCGGCCGCTGCGATATCGAGAGACCGGTTGAGATAGGCGAACTGGTCGGCGATCACATCGGCGAGCCTTTCACGTCCGCGGCCGGTATGCATGATACAGAGCCCTGCTCTTGTGTCCGCCGCGACCGCCGCGATCTCGGGTTCCTTTTGCAGGCCGAAGACGTCATTGATGATATGCGCGCCGGCGGCAATCGCCAGCCTCGCGGTTTCGGCACGGTACGTGTCCACCGAAATCAGGGCCTCGCTCTCGCGCGCCAGCCGTTCAATCACCGGCAACACCCGGTCCTGCTCTTCTGCCGCACTCACAACAGACGCGCCCGGCCTGGTCGATTCGCCACCGACATCAAGAATATCGGCACCCTCTTCCACACAGCGCAGGCCATGCGCCACCGCCTCGCCGGTCGCGAAATGCTGACCACCGTCGGAAAAGGAATCGGGGGTCACGTTAACGATCGCCATCAAGCGACCGCGCGACAAATCGAGTCGGCGCCCCTGAGCGACGAGCCAGTCCTTGTTCGCTGCGCTGGTCACCACTGCATATGCTCCCTTGATAAAAAAAGCGGTCGGCGATATTGCACTTGCTGAGGCTATGCCCCAAGGTCGCAGCGATTACAACATTGCGGATAACAAGCATCATGGCTGCACGCCGCCTTCGGGTCTATATCACCGCTGCGGCTTTTCTCTGTCTTTCGACGACCGCCGCGACTTCCGAGACCATCATTCACAAATCCATCAGCTACTTCCAGATAAGCGGCACCACGGCCGAGGATCTGGATCGGGAACTCGGGCGCTACGGGCCCAAGACGAAATCGACCGGCTCGCGCCATCCCGGCGCGACGCGGATCAGGTTCGGCGGTGACGTCACCTATGTCGAGTCCGGCAATCGCTGCGCTGTAAGCAAAGCAAAAGTGACTTTGAAGACCCAACTCATTCTGCCGAAATGGAAGAACCGCAACCGTGCCGGGAAAGACCTCGCATTGATTTGGGACTCCCTTTCAAGTGATATCAAGCGCCACGAGGAACGGCACGCGGAGATTGCCCGTCAGTATGCCAGAAAACTCGAGAAGACCATCAAGTCCCTGCGTCCGCAACGCGATTGCCTCGCCATGGAGGCAAAGGTCGCTGAAATGACGGACCGCATCATCGGAGCGCATGACGAGGATCAGATGCGTTTCGACCGGGTCGAGGCCACCAATTTCGAGAAGCGGATGATTCGCATCCTCGACTATCGCTCGAAACGGGCTCCTTGAGCAATTATGCCGCCCGGCAAAGCCGTTTTCGGCAAGAAATCATCGAATTTTCCCGCCAAACTTGTGTGAAACTTGCGCAGTCCCCTGTGAATAACCAGCTATTTCTAACAGTAGCACTTGCTAACAAACTGAAATATGCATGTCATTGACGCCTGAATTTCCAGCGTCACTGCGTATTTGGGTTCTCCCGGCGCAGCGTCGGATTGCAGGTGGCTCCTCCCTCGCCTGTTGGCGATGCGCCCCTCTGCCTCGCTCGTCGCCAGTCGAAGAGCGAGGCTTTTTTTTTGTGGCAGTGGGCTTCAGCCCTGACGCTCGGGTACACGCACTACAAGCCCATCCAGGGCAGCCGTGACCTTGATCTGACAAGAAAGACGCGAATTCGGCTGCACATCGACTGCAAAATCGAGCATGTCTTCTTCCATCGGCGATGGGGCGCCCACGGCGTCAGTCCAGGCCTCATCGACATACACATGGCAGGTCGCGCAGGCGCAGGCCCCGCCGCATTCGGCCTCGATTCCCGGCACGGAATTGCGTACCGCATTTTCCATGACCGTCGAGCCTTCTGCGGCATTGATATCGAAACGGGTGCCGTCGAACGCTATGAAGGTCAGTTTTGCCATGTCGTGGTATCCAGACTTTGCCGATTGGAAACGGGCGAAGTCATTCACGAAAATCCAAAGCCAGTCAATATTTCGGACCCTTAAAAGTGCCCCTTCACGGGAAAGTGGGAGCCAACCGGGCAACAACCCACTGGTGCGGGCAATACCTGCGTCCAACCCACGCTGGGGCCATGGCCGGGCAGCTTTGGCGGCAGACACGGATTAACGGCAGATTTTCAAGATGAAGTTTTCCGCTTCGAGTACGGCTGCGCAGAGAGCTGCCACGCCCGCCGTGTCGGGGATGTCGCGCTCGACCGCCTCGGCAGCGGTGGACACCCCGAAGGCGCCGACGGACAGCGCAGCGTTCCGGAGCCGACCGGCTGCGGCTCTGGCTGCATCGCAGCTATCCCCATCAGAAAACACATGGAGACAAATCCTGGCCTGGCGGGCAAACATCTGAAGGATTTCGATTTCCGCGCCCTTGCCGCCTTTCGTCTGTGTGGCGAGATGAACGAGGTCGATTGGGCGTGTCCGCGATGGACGACCAGGCACGCCGTTGTCAGGGGCGTCAAACGCGATAGTGAGCGATGCCATGGCCAATCTTTCTGTTGTTATCATTATTGGTGACCAGACTTTTGCCGCGAGGCGTCGCCAACACGTTAAGTTCCGGCCCAATTGGGGCCAAAACTTCATGCTATGGTTAACAACGGTTAAATGCCCGGCATCTTTGGCTTTTCCCTCGTCGAGCCGGTTAAATAAGTGTTAACAACGGTCAGACCCCGTTAGGAATGAATGCGGCGGTTAATTGTATCGGTTACGCGAATGTGCCACTACGATACGGATGCGATGGGTGTAAGGAGCAAACCTTTGCCCGCAGGCCGGATGATGATAAGGAAATCCTCATCGCACGCTTGAAGGAGCGGAAACCCGGCCTTGTATTCCAATGGGAATTCCCTCTGGCGTGGCGGCACTGGGGAAATCCCGATATAGGCGGATTTGCTGCGCCCCCATTGCTGGAGGCAGTAGGGGCGAGGCGGAAACGGCCCAGTATGCGTAGCGAGGCGTAACCTTATGGCGAACAACAAGACGACCGAGTCGATTGACGATAGCGCCTTTCAGGCTCTCGAAGCAGCATTGCGGATCGAGTTCGACGAACAGGAAATGCCGGGACCGCACACTGAAAATGCGCCAGACGCACCGGAGGCCAAATTGTCTGAAACATCCACGCAGCGCGCAGCTTCCTTGAAAAAAGCTGCGGAGCGGCGCACTGGACGCGGCGGCGAGCTTGCACCAGAGCCCGCACCCAGGGCCCCGGCATTCGAACCGGCGAACGACGCCTCACGCCGCAGTCCGGCCGCGATCATGAAGTCACTCGATGGGGCATCAATGCGCTCGGCGATGCGCAACGCCACGATCGTTTCCCTCCTGTGGGTGTTCGGCGCCATCGGTCTGGCACAGCTGCTCTACGGCGCTCAGATCTGGCAGGCATCCAGCGTTGCCGATGCCGTCGCCATGCCGGGTGTCGTTGCGATCCTGATTGGTACCGCAATTCCAGTCCTTCTCTTTTTCGCCTTCTCCATCATGATGGCGCGCGCTCATGACCTGCGCAATGCAGCCCGTTCGATGGCGGAAGTTGCGTTGCGCCTTTCGGAACCGGAAACGATCGCTTCCGAACGCATCATGACGGTCGGCCAAGCGGTGCGCCGCGAAGTCTCCGCAATGAATGAGGGGATCGAGCGCACCATCGCCAGGGCGACCGAACTCGAAACGCTTGTGCATTCGGAAGTGACCGCGCTCGAGCGCAGCTATACCGACAACGAATTGCGGGTCCGGGGTCTCGTGCACGAACTGGGTTCGGAGCGCGATGCGATCGTCAACCATGCGGAACGTATCCGGACGTCGATCGTCGGTGCCCATGAACAGTTGAAAGAGGAACTGTCGCTGGCGACCGAAGAAATCGCGGTACGCTTGGCAACGTCCGGCGAGGCCTTCGCCTCGCTTATTGATACCCGCGCCGCGGCGCTCATGGAGAAATCCGACACAGCCGCCACGACCCTCGGGACACTTCTGACCAACAAGACCGAATACCTCGTCCAAGCGTTGAGCGCGTCAGGCATCTCTCTGGCAAGCGAATTCGACACACGCTTGGAGCAGTTGACGGGGACGCTCTCCGAACGTGGCCGCGAGCTTTTGGGCGAATTCGAGACACGAGCCTCCACCCTTGACGCCAACACGGAAAAGCTGAACGCGGCGCTCAGCGAACGCGCCCGGCAACTCAACGAGACCCTCGTCGAAAGAACGCGCGAGATCGCGGAGAGCCTGACGAGCGGCGAGCGCGGCATCACCACTTCACTCGATGATGTGCTGTCCAAACTCAATTCCACTCTGGATGAGAAGGGCGCGAGCTTCCGCCAAAGCCTGCAATCCAGCGCCGACGACGCGATTGTCGACCTTGATCTCCGCTCCGGCCTCTTCGAGGATCGGCTGCAGGCGACCGTCGGGCAGATCAATACGGCCTTCGACGAGCGCGTAGCCGAATTTGCGAGCGCCTTCGACCAACGTGCAGGTTCGCTTGACAGCAAGCTCATGGAAAGCCTGTCGCGCATCAACGAAACGGTCAGCGGCGGCTCGGAAGCCATTGACGGCATTCTAAACTCCAGCATCGAGCGGCTGGGATCGACCCTGACGGACCAGTCCTTCGCACTCGCCACCGCGCTCGGCACCGGCCAGGAACTGCTGGACGACGCGCTGGCGAACCGCGCCAAGGAAATCGCCGATGCGTTGGCCGGCAAGGCCGAGGCTCTGGACGATGTGCTTCAGTCCGCCCAGAAACGTATCGATGCCGTCATGGAAGAGCGCAGTGGTGCCCTCTACAGTGCACTGGCGTCCAACCAGAATCGCTTCGAGGAAACCCTTTCAAGCCGCGCGGAATCTGTCGTCAACGCGCTTGCAGGTAACCAGGATCGCTTTGCAGAGACGCTGGACGCCAAGACGCGCGAAATCGCCGGGACCCTGTCGGAGGCCCAGCAGCGCCTCGACCAGACGCTTGAAGGCCGCGCCGAGGCCCTTGCCGACTCCATGTCGAGCACCGAGACCCGGCTCGCCGAAATGCTCGATCGCAAGGCGACAGCGATCGTCGACACCGTCGCCGATGCCGACAGCCATATCGAAGCAGCCTTTGCCGACAAGGCGGAAGCGATCCGCAGCGCCTACTCGGACAACCAGTTGCGCCTTGACATAGCCCTTTCCAGCCATGCCGAACACCTTTTGACAATGCTCGACACCGGCAGCAGCCGCGTTGAGCAGGCACTTGGAGAAGGCACGAGTCTGATCTCGAGCAGTATTTCAGGCGCCCTTTCCCATCTCGACGGTTCGCTCGGCGATACCCATGAACGGATCCGCGCGACCCTCGACGACCGGACCAACGCCATCAGCCTCACGCTTCGCGATGCCCGCGAACAGCTCGAAAGCACCCTTGCCGAACAGGGCACCTCATTCGGCGCAACGATTGCGGCGAGCACCGGCATGCTGGAAATGTCGCTCGAGGAGCAGGAGGCCTCCCTTCGCCGGACGATCGACGAAAGTGGCAGGACGCTCGAGGAACGCCTGCGGGGCACCGCTGGGGCTATTGCCGGTCAGTTCAGCAACGCCGCTTCCGAAATCACACAGACGGCCGAAAGCTTCTCCCATCGCGTCGAACAGTCCGTGGGCGGCATGACGACAAGGCTGGACGAAACGAGCAGCAAGATCGAAACCAGCCTCGGGACTCTCGAAGAGAGAATCCGCAACGGTCTCGACGGGGTCGATAGCCGCGTTGGCGACGCCGGCGAGAAATTCGCGGCCAAGCTTTCCGAGAAGATCGAAGATATGGAACGGGTCGGGGCGGAAGCGGCGGACCGCGTCACGAAGGCTCTGGACGAAGGCACTTCCCGCGTTGCGGAATCCTTCGACAGCCGCACCGCGCAGATCGACGACCGGCTATCCACCATGGACCGCGCACTCAATATCGGCCTCGAGAACGTCAACAAGACGATCGAAGGCAAGGCGGCCGGTCTTGCTGCCGCCCTTCGTGGGGCCGTCACCGACGCCGCTCACGAGCTCGATACAGAGGCCATGCGTTCAGTGGAGCTTCTCAATCAGAGCGGCGCGCAGTTCGCCGACAAGATCAGCGCGCGCAGCGCCGAATTCAGCCGCGCGGTCGAGGAGCGTTCGGAAGAACTCGCAAACCGCATTTCCGAGACCCAGGGTCGTCTCGTCGGCCAGGCCGCGTCTGTCGCACAGACGTTCTCCGAGGCTGGTGATCTGATCGCAAGCAAGGTCGCCGAAGCGGAAACCATCGTTGACAACAAGATCTCCGCCTTGACCGGAACCCTGTCAGACGCCGGCAGCGCGCTCGAAGCACGCGCCACGGCTATCCGCGAAGCCCTGATGGGTAACACCGAAGAGCTGACCCTGACCATGGACACGGTCGAAAAGGCACTGGAAGCGCGTGGCAACACGATCCGATCCGTCCTCGACGAGCGGACTCGCGAACTGAATTCCATGCTGGCAAGCCGTTCGGCCGAATTGGAGCGGATCATCGATGAAAAGGCCCTGCCGGTTATCGCCGACTATGCCGAAACCGGACGCGCGGCCGCCGACCGGATTGCTGATGCCGCACGCGAAAGCGCGGAGCGCCTGCGCGCCGAAAATGGCGCGATCGTAGATGCCATCTCCGAGCGCACGGAACATGCGGCCGTGACGCTCGGTGCCGTCGAGGCCACCTTGTCGGAGAAGGCCGGCAACCTGATCGAGATACTCTCCCAGAGCAAGTCCGGCCTCGCCAATATGGTCGAGCAGGTCGCGTCCAACATTGCAGCGGCTGACGAGCGGTTCGAACAGACGACGGCGCGCTTTGCCGACACGACGGCGCAAGCAGCCGATGTCATCGCCACATCGAGCCGCCTGCTCGACGGCAAGCTTGAGAAGCTCCAGGTGGTTTCCAACGAGACCCTTTCGCAGGTGTCGTCGATCGTCGGCCGCTTCGGCGACCATTCGAAGGTTCTCAGCCAGGCATCGGAACTGCTCGGCGCTGCCCAGTCCAATCTCGTCGGCACACTTGAGGAGCGTCAGCAGGCGCTTCGCGACCTCTCGGTAGGTCTGGTCAAGCGTTCCGAAGAGATCGAGACCACAATGCAGACGCTCGGCCATATGGTCGAGGCTGCCTTCGAACGTGCCGAACAACGTTCCAGCCAGGTCGCCGGCAATCTCCGTCAGAGCATCCAGTCGTCCTTTACCGATATTGGCAAGATCCTGTCCGACACGGAAAAGCAGGCTGAGTCGACTGCCGGCAATATGCGCAACGCGCTGCTTTCGGCCGGCGAGGATGCCAACCGCTCTATCGAAAAGACGCTCTCGGAAGCAGAAACCCGGTCTTCCGAACTGGCGAACCGGCTGCGTGGAGGCCTCTCCTCGTCGCTTACGGACGTCGACCGCCTGCTCGCCGAAGCCGGACAGAAATCGGATGGCGCCGCCAACCATCTGCGCGAAGTCATGCGTCAGGCCGTTGACGAGGCCGTTGCCCGCTTTGCCGGTGCGACGGACGAAATCCGCCGGTCCGCGCAGGATATTCGCAAGGAACTCGACCTCACGCGCGGCGAGCTGAAGCGTGGCGCCTTCGACCTGCCAGAAGAGGCCAAGGAGAGCGCGGCAGCCATGCGCCGCGCCGTCGCAGAGCAGATCAAGGCCCTGCAGGATATCTCCCAGCTTGTTGGCAAGAGCACGCAACAGCTGGAGATCTCCGAACCGCTTGGTCGCGGACCTGCCGAGACACGGCCGGCCGCGCCGCCGACAAAGTCATCTGCCCCCGCCCCCCAGCAGACAGTCTCCACACGTCCTTCCGAGCCTGCTGCTCTGCGTGGCAGCCTTGGCCTCCAGCAGAGCGCTCCAGTACAGGCCGCTCCCGCTCGCAGGGAGGAATCCGGCGGCTGGATCAGCGATCTGCTTCGCGGCGCTTCACGCGACGAGCACGAGGCCGAGGGCAACCAGACACAACGAGGAGCGCAGAAGCCGGGGAGCGAAGCTGCGGGCACGCCGCGTGGTTCTGACAGCCGCAATCCGCGTCACATGGTCGAATCGCTGAATTCGCTCTCGGTCGACATCGCCCGAGCCATCGATCATGACGCATCCGTCGACCTGTGGCGGCGTTATCAGCGCGGCGAACGCGACGTCTTCACCCGCCGGCTCTACACCCTTAAGGGTCAGCAGACCTTCGACGAGATCAAGCGCAAGTACGACCGCGAGCCGGAATTCCGCGTCGCAGTCGACCGCTATATTGCCGATTTCGAAAAGCTCCTGGCCGACGTCGCCCGCACGGACCGCGACAAGACAGTCACCCAGTCCTATCTCACCTCGGATACCGGCAAGGTCTATACCATGCTCGCCCATGCGGCAGGACGGTTCAACTGATCCCGAAAGACGGACGAACGAACGAAAAAGCCCCGGAATGCAGTCATTCCGGGGCTTTTCATATCTGCCTTGCAGCGTACGGATCAGATTAGCCTGAGCGTCCAGTCGACAATCTCGCCGGTGACGACGGCAAAGGCACGATCGAGAGCTGCTATATAGGCCTCGTTGTGCGTCCCGTTTGCCGGCACGCTGGCACTGAATACCTTCTGCGCCTTCACGGCACCGTTGCGATCATTGAGGATCTTGACAGAAATCTCGACCACGGCACGGTCCGCCCCGAGCGTGTCGATCTCGAAGGCGCGAATATCGGTAACCAGTTGGAAATCGATGGCAAGGCCCTGTCCGGGTTTGCCGACGCCGCCGAGTCGTCCGGTGTTCTCGAAGGCTTCAACGAATTTCGATTGCACCATGCGCGGCAGGCGGTCGCTCCACTGCGAATTCGACAAATATTGTATTTCGGATGCCGAAACACGCACCATCACCTGTTCGCTGTCGAGTGCCTTGAGCGCGCTCGGATCGGCAACCAGGATCTGGCGGTTGCGCGCCTGCGCCGTGGACTGAACGGTCGCTGCGGCGGAAAGGTCAAAGGTATCGTTCTTGGCCGGAGCGCTACCGCAGGCCGTAAGGCCTGCGCTCATAAACGGCAGAAGCAGGGCAACCGACAACGCTTGTCGTCGACGCAATTGAAATCCCGTTCCGACCATGCCCGCCCCGTCCCTTCCGGTTATCCCCATTACCGCCGAGTCCGCCCATCATATTGCTTGACCGTTTCGCCGCCGAAAAGCAACCGTTGCGGATTGCGGTCGAAGTTCCCGATCGCATCGTCCAGCCCACGGACCGTCTGGCGCGTATCGTTGACCAGAGACTGGATATCCCTGAGACCGGTATTCGAGAAGCGTGCGAGGTTGTCCGCGATGGGGCCGATCCTGGCGTTCAGGTTGTCAGCCACATTCCTGATCGATACCAGCGTCTTTCTCGCCTCCACACTCAGCGAATTGGCCTCACCCGATCCGAGGAAGGAATCCACCTTCACCAGAATGCCATCGATCCTGTCGGACGCGTTGTTGAGCTTGTTGCCCAGCTGCGTGAAATCGGTGATCGCCTGATCGATGTCCTGCTTGCGGTTCCGGACGCTCTGGCTGAGCTCGTTGAAGCCGGCGATGGCTGAACGGGCGTCTGCTGAAGCAACGGAGACATCGTCGACGACCTTGGCGACCTTCTGGCTGTCGACCGCGGCGACGATCTTGTCGACCTTTCCGAGGGTCTCCCCGGCACTGACACCAAATTGCCGGAACGTCTCGGCTGTCTTCGTGAAGCTGTCGAGCGCCGGACCGATCTTGTCGGAAGCCTCGGCGAGCTTGCCCGTAAACTGCTGCGTATTGCTCACGATCTTGTCGATCTTCTGGGTGTCGACAGCGCGCAAGAGATCCTCAGCCGCTGCAAGCGTCGTATCGAGACGTCCTGAAAGTCCCGATATGGTTTCCGAAAGCGCGCCGACGCTCTTCAGGAACTCATCGATACCGTCGGCATTGTCGCTTAGGGCTTTGGAGAACGTCTCGGCATTTTTGATTGTGTTCGTGAGCGGTTCGCGCGCATCCACGATGAAGCCCTGCAATTGCCCGATCGCATCGTCGGCCCGCTTGAGTATCTTGTCCGCTGTGGTCAGCAGATTGGCGACGCTCGACTGGTCGGCAACCAGAACAGCCGGTTCGCCGGTGGCAAGTGCTCTTTCGAGGATGTTCTCGTCCCCGACGTTTCCGCCCGAAAGTTCGATATAGGCGGCACCAGTCAGACCCTGGACCTCGAGAACGGCCTTTGTCGAGGCCGTCACGGGCGCATTGGCCTGAACATCGGTGAATGCGATAGAGAATTGCGGGTCGTCCTTGTCGATGGCGAGGTTGCGTACCGTGCCGACAGCAATGCCGTTAAAACGCACCGGCGAACCGATACTCAGACCGTTGGCCGATCCCGGGATCCGGATGGCAAGAGGCGCCATCTGTCCGCCTCTTCCGTACTCGGCCATCCAGTACACGAAGCCGAATGCAGCCGCGATGACGAGAACCGTGAAAAATCCGACAATTGCGTAGTTCGCTCTGGTTTCCATTGAGTTCAGTCACTTCACCGGATTCTCGCCGGAATGCTCCGGCCTTGGGATGGATCGAGCCCGCTTGCCTCTGAAATAGGTCTTCACCCATTCGTCGTCGCAGGCGAGCATATCTTCTAACGTCCCTTCGACCAAGACCCGCTTTTGCCCAAGGACCGCTATGCGGTCGCAGACAGTGAAAAGGCTGTCGAGATCATGGGTCACCATATAGACGGTCAGGCCCAGAGTGTCGCGGAGCCGCACGATGAGTTCGTCGAATTCGGCCGCGCCGATGGGATCAAGACCCGATGTCGGCTCATCGAGAAAGACAAGGTCAGGATCGAGCGCCAGCGCGCGCGCAAGGGCCGCGCGCTTGGTCATGCCGCCCGAGAGCTCCGATGGATACTTGTCGGCGGCATCCGGGTCGAGCCCGACGAGACTGATCTTCAAATAGGCAAGCTCATCCATCCACCATTGCGGCAGATCGAGGTATTCGCGCATCGGCAGCTGGATGTTCTCCTTGACCGTCAGTGCCGAGAAAAGTGCTCCATGCTGGAAAAGAACCCCCAACCGGGTATCGAGGCTCACGCGCTCCGTCTCGCTCACGGAATCATAGTCCGTTCCAAGGATTTCGATTTTTCCCGAACGGCGGGGCAAAAGCCTTAGAACGGTGCGCATGAGAACGGATTTGCCGGCACCGGACGCGCCGACGAAGCCGAGGATCTCTCCGCGATAGATATCTAGGTCGAGATTGTCGAGAACGATCTTGTCGCCGAATCCGACGGTCAAGCCGCGAACGGAAAGGACCGTTTCCCGCCCTTGCGGATCGACCTTTTTGGAGGATGCGTCCATCTGGAAATCCTCCCCTAGAAATCGATTGACGCGTAGAACATGGCAAACAGCCCGTCCACAAGAATGACGACGAAGATCGATTTGACCACCGATGCGGTCACGTGGCGACCGAGGGATTCGGCACTGCCCCCGACCTTCATCCCCTCCACCGCCGAAACAATGCCGATGATCAACGCCATGAATGGCGCCTTGATCATCCCGGATGCGACGGTCGAATAGTCGATCGCCTGTTGCAGGCGGGTAACGAAGACATCGAAGGTGATACCGGAATAACCCCAGGCAACGACAGCAGCGCCATACAGGGCAGCAAAATTGGCGACGACCGTCAACAGCGGCAATGCGATGATAAGTGCCACCAACCGAGGGAACACCAGCACACCGATCGGGTTGAGGCCTATGACCTTCAGCGCGTCGATTTCCTCACGCATCTTCATGGAGCCTATTTCGGCGGTAATCGCGCTTCCCGAACGCCCGGCGATCATGATGGCGGTCAGAAGCACGCCGATCTCTCGCAACTGCAGAATGCCGACCAGATCGACAACGAAGACTTCGGCGCCGAAGTAACGCAACTGGAAGGCGCCTTGCTGCGCAATGATCGCGCCGATGAGAAACGACATCAGTACGATGATCGGGACGGCTCTGACACCCATATGGTCGAGTTGGTTGACCACCGAGGCCGGGGAGACGCCGCTTCCGCGGCCCAATTTCGTCTGGGCTCCACGAACAGCCGAACCGAGCACGAACATCATGGCTACCACATCGTACCAAAGGTCGACCATCACCTCACCGGCCGGGCCGAATATCCTTATGAACAAGGATTCCTTCGCTTCCGGCACGGAAGGGGCAGTCACCTTTTCCGGCAAAGCCGCGATCAGTTCACGCATCTTTGCCGAACCGCCGGCGATCGCCACCCGATTTCCCTGTTGCTCGCGGATGCTGGCGATGCGCCGCACAAGCCAGGCGCCGGCCATATCCATGTCAGAAATGCCCGAAAGGTCGATCTCGACGATACCGGCGCCATCAGAACTCAGGCGCTCGATATCCGTAAGAAGCTCACCGAGGCTGCTATTTCGCCAAGCACCCGACAGGACGAGACGCTGCCCCGCCTGGTCCGGCAAGACACTCACTTCGACCACAGCTTTTTCCGGACGGATCGATCTCAATATATGACATCTCTCATGGGCAGCGGCATGGATGGCAATAAAACGATTCGGCCGCACTATATTTCATGTGCGCGCAGTATAGACCTGCCGAAGGCTAATTAAATCCGTTTGCGACGTTTAACCGCGTGTGTAACGGTGAATCCACATCTATCACGGACGGAAGAGCGCCACGGCGCCCAAGATCTTACCTCAGGCGGCCTGCGTTTCGGATTCCCTCGCCTCTTCGCCAGCAACAATCCGCGCTGCCGGCGCCGCGATCTGCCTGACCTCGTTCACAGGCTTGGGCGCATGGATCAGATGCCCCCACGAAATAAGTTCAAAACGGCCGTCGTGATGTTCGGCTATGGCGGTGCAGCTCTCCACCCAGTCACCGGTATTGATGTACTGGATACCGTCGATATCCTCCATCACGGCATGATGGATGTGACCGCAGATGACACCGTCTACGCCGTTGCGCCGTGCTTCCTCGGCCACCACGCGCTGGAACTCGCCGATGAAATTGACCGCCTGCTTGACCTGCAGCTTCGCCCAGGCCGAAAACGACCAATAAGGCATTCGAAGGTGGCGGCGAACTGCGGCAAGCACGACATTGATGGCAATTGCCATGTCATAGGCCCAATCGCCCAGATAGGCCAGCAGGCGGGCATTGCGCACGACCACATCGAATTCGTCGCCGTGCAGCACGAGATACCTCTTGCCGTCGGCTGCCTCATGGATGATGCGTTCGGCCACCTCGATGCCGCCGAAATGCGTGCCGGGAAAGCCACGCAGGAATTCGTCATGATTGCCGGGAATATAGATGATCCTTGAACCCTTGCGCGCCTTCCGCAAGAGCTTCTGGACAACGTCATTGCAGTCCTGTGGCCAGTACCAGCTGCGTTTCAGGCGCCAGCCGTCGACAATGTCACCGACGAGAACGATGGTCTCGGCTTCATGGCAGCGGAGAAAATCGAGCAGGAAATCCGCCTTGGCCGCCTTCGAACCAAGATGCACGTCCGAAATGAACAGGGTCCTGAAATGCCGGGTGTCCGTTTGTTCACTCACAAGCGTCTTCCTCTCGCGGTCTTCATATGTCTTCCAAAAACAGACTCTTGTTTCAGGAACATGACAAAGAGGCACTGCGAGAGGCCGTGGTTCGCAATCCCGGGGGATATGTGTCCGAGGGAACGCAAAAGGGACAACGGGGACAACACGGCAGCAATCGATCCGGCTTGTCTATTGCCCACGGGGCCCCACGGAGTCATATATCGCGCTTCCCGGATCATCTAGTGTATTCAGGGAATCGATATGCCCCTTTCACGATGATGCCCGGTGTGCCCATGAATTCGCATGACAAGAACAAGCAGCAAACGACGCCGACTTCCGGCGATCTGGACGAACAGGCGCTGTTTTACCATCGATATCCGACCCCCGGAAAACTCGAAATCCAGGCGACAAAACCCCTTGGCAACCAGCGCGACCTGGCGCTTGCCTATTCTCCGGGCGTGGCAGCTCCCTGCCTTGCCATCAGGGACGAGCCTGACACGGCTTTTGACTACACGGCCCGCGGCAATCTCGTCGCCGTGATCTCGAACGGCACTGCAGTGCTCGGGCTCGGCAATATCGGGCCACTCGCCTCCAAGCCGGTGATGGAAGGCAAAGCGGTCCTGTTCAAGAAATTTGCAGGCATCGACGTTTTCGACATAGAGATTGACGCGCCGGGCGTCGCGGATATGGTTTCCACCATCTCCGCTCTCGAGCCGACCTTCGGCGGCATCAACCTCGAGGACATCAAATCGCCGGAGTGCTTCGAGGTCGAGCGGCAGCTTCGCGAAATGATGAATATTCCCGTCTTTCACGACGACCAGCACGGCACCGCCATCATCGTTGCCGCTGCGATCCTGAACGGACTGGAACTGGCCGGCAAGAAGATCGAAGACGTCAAGATCATAGCATCCGGCGCCGGTGCGGCAGCTCTTGCCTGCCTCAATCTCCTTGTAATACTCGGCGCGCGCCGCGAAAATATCTGGGTTCATGATATCGAGGGACTGGTCTATGTCGGCCGCGAGGCGCTGATGGATCAGTGGAAGTCGGTATATGCCCAGGAGACCGACAAGCGCGCCCTCTCCGAGACGATCGACGGCGCCGACGTCTTCCTCGGCCTGTCGGCAGCAGGCGTCCTCAAGCCGGAGCTGCTGGTCCGGATGGCGCAAAAGCCGCTGATCATGGCACTGGCAAATCCGACACCCGAGATCATGCCGGATCTCGCCCGCGGAGCCCGTCCCGACGCGATGATCTGCACCGGCCGCTCCGATTTCCCCAACCAGGTCAACAACGTCCTCTGCTTCCCCTACATCTTCCGTGGTGCGCTCGATTGCGGCGCAACCACGATCAATGAAGAGATGAAGATGGCGGCGGTCCGCGCGATCGCTGCGCTTGCTCGCGAGGAAGTCTCCGAAGTTGCCGCTCGTGCCTATTCCGGGGAAACGCCGGCCTTCGGCCCCAACTACCTGATACCCTCGCCCTTTGATCCGCGTCTGATCCTCAGGATTGCCCCGGCGGTCGCCAAGGCAGCAGCCGAAAGCGGTGTCGCCCGCCGTCCGATCGCCGATTTCGACACCTATCTCGACCAGCTCAACCGTTTCGTCTTCCGCTCCGGCTTCGTGATGAAGCCGATCTTCACCGCTGCCAAGAAGGTGTCGCGCAAACGTGTGCTCTTCGCCGAAGGCGAGGACGAACGCGTTCTCAGGGCAGCTCAGGTTCTTCTCGAGGAGGGAATTGGCCAGCCGATCCTGATTGGACGTCCGCAGATCATCGAAAGCAGGCTGCAACGCTTCGGCCTGCGTATCCGGCCGGGTGTCGATTTCCAGCTCGTAAACCCCGAGGACGACCCCCGCTATCGAGACTATGTCGAAGACTACTTCGCCCTCGTCGGGCGCGAAGGCATCAACCCGGAGGCCGCCCGCACGATCGTTCGCACCAACAACACGGTGATTGGTGCGCTGGCCGTCAAGCGCGGTGAAGCCGACGCGCTGATCTGCGGCGTGGAAGGCCGTTTCGACCGCCATTTGCGCGATGTCCGTCAGATTATCGGCAAGAAGCCAGGCGTGTGCTCCTTCTCGGGTCTCAGCCTCCTGATCTCGCAACGCGGGGCGATCTTCTTTACCGATACTTTCGTCACCTACAATCCATCCGCCGCCGAGATCGCCGAGATGACGATCCTCGCGGCCCAGGAAATCCGCCGCTTCGGCATCAACCCGCGTGCAGCGCTGGTGACCCACTCCAACTTCGGCTCGCGCGATTCCGAAAGTGCGCGAAAGATGCGCGATGCTCTCGTGCTGATCCGCGCACAGGCGCCGGAGCTCGAGGTAGACGGCGAGATGCAGGGCGGCTCGGCTCTCTCGGAGAGCCTGAGAAAGCGGGCAATGCCGAACAGCGCATTGACCGGCGAGGCCAATCTCCTGGTCTTCCCCAATCTCGATGCCGCGAATATTTCCCTTGGCCTCGTCCGCACGATGATGGATGCGCTGCATGTCGGTCCGATCCTGCTCGGCGCAGCCATGCCGGCCCATATCCTGTCGACGTCGGTCACCTCGCGCGGGGTCGTCAATATGGCGGCGCTCGCGGTCGTGGAAGCATCTCAGCCCGGCTGATCGTTTGCGCCGCGTTCTGGCAATTCGCGGCGCCACGGCCATTGAGACGGCGAAACAATCAATAGACCAGATAGACACCGGCGACCGAAAAATGCGCTGGACAAGCATTTTTGGCTGAACAATCTTAACCCTTGGAATTGTCAGGGTCTGATGATGATAAACCAGAAGGGTTATTTTGACCTGCTGGACTGGCTGGAAAGCGAAGAGGTCGTCCGACCGCAACAGTTTTTCAAAAGGATGCAGGCAGAGTTCGGTATTTCGAACCTCATATATATTGACGCGACACCGGCGGCGAGCAGCGTCAAGCTACACCGCATTCACCACACCTTCAGCCCGCGCATGGTCCGCGCCTTGACGGGTCTCGGTCCGCAAATTCTTACGCCGGTGCTCAAACATGCGCTGACGGCGGTGAAGCCCCTTGACTGGGCGTACCTGATCGAGGCTGTACCGATCTCGGAAGTGCTTCTCGGTGTCGCCCGCGAGCATGGCGTTCCACCCGCCGGCGTTTCATATCCACTGGTGTCTCGCGAGGGCCGCGCGGCCCTGTTCGCAATCAATGTCGATGCCTCGCCCCGTGACTGGGGGCAATACCGGAGGCACTTCGATCGCGACGTCCATGCGCTTGCAGCCCAATTTCATGCCGCAGTGCTCGAAGCCACCGATGATGGGTTGCGCGACGACACGGCTCCGCCGCGGCTAACCGGGCGGGAGCGCGAAGCGCTTACCTGGGCGGCGGCCGGAAAGAGTTATTGGGAGATAGCCGTTATCCTCGGAATTTCCGAACGTACTGTCCGTTTTTTCATGTCGAACGCGAGGCGCAAATTGAACGTCGTGTCCAACACTCAGGCCGTCGCCGAGGCGGTTTGGCAAGGGCTGATCTCGGGTCCCGACGGGCGTTCGGGATAGCCGTTCCCGCCGACAGACAGGTCACCTGCGCCGTATTCCCGCAGCGCGTCATGGGCAAGCCAGCCTAATCGCAAATTGCAATACGCAAAACTGTCCCTACCGCCAGTTTTATTTCACAACCAAAGCGGACAATTCTCTCCCGAAACCTCAAACGGGAGAGCGGCATGATCAGGATTATCAACGGAGCCAACCGCGAGCGCCATTCCGCAGAAATGGCCGAAATGTTCACCCTGCGCAAACGGGTTTTTCATGACCTTTTGAAATGGGACGTCAAAATCAAGGGCGATTGGGAAATCGATGACTATGACGATGCCAACCCGGTTTATGTCCTGTCTTATTCGCCGCATACCAACCGCCTTCGTGGTGCGCTGCGCCTGCTTCCAACGCTCGGGCCCAACATGCTCGACGACACCTTCCCCATCTTGCTGGGCGACAATCCGCAGATCAGAAGTGCTGCGATCTGGGAATCGAGCCGTTTCTGCATCGAGCCGGAAATCTCCCAGGACCGGGCATCGAACCAGGTGACGATTGCCGCCGCGGAACTCATGTGCGGCGTGGGCGAACTCGGCATTGCCTCCGGTATTTCCCATATCGTTACCGTCACGGATGTCTTCCTCGAACGCATGTTCCGCCGCATGGGCTGCCCCGGCGAGCGGATCGCCGAGCCGCAGAAGATCGGATCGGTTTACGCCGTGGCAATTGCCTGGGAAGTTACGCAGGACCTCTTGGACCGGATGAAGCACGTGGCGGGAATCGACGACAGCGTTCTCGTCGAGCCGATGACGCTGGAGCAGGCCCGCGCTGCCGCTTGACGCTCATGTCACGTCAAACCTGGAAATACCGGCCGCAGGCGCGACGCCTGCGGCCGATGCCCATCTGTTAAGGTAAATCGCGGGGGCCGGTTGGCGTATTGCCTCTCGCAAACTAAGATGAAACCCGGTATGGGGCAATCTCGGCCCAAAACATGCACGCAAGGACGCCGACCGGGGACCCGCTTTGGAGTGCCGTCGTAAACTTCTCTTATTGCCATTCATGGTTCTGCTGGCCGGCAAGCCGGTCGCTTCCGAAGCATCGGAGGTTTGCGATGACCTGCGCGAGCGCCTCGCTGGTGCGCCGCAGGTGGTCAGCAACACAGCCGAGATACGCAGATATTCGAGTGCGATAGCGCGGCAGAACTTCGAGATCCGCAAGACCCGCCAGGACCTGCAGCGGCTTGGCTGCGGTTCGCCGAGCGTCATCGAATACGGCTCCGAGAGCCGCAAGGATTGTACGGAGCTTTCCGCCGCCCTCTCGAGCATGGAGGAAAACAAGCGCGATCTTGCCGAAAAGCGCGACGCCCTCCGATATGGCGGCATCGAGCAAAATGCCGTTCGCGGCCAGATCCTCGCGGCGATCGAGGCCAATGGCTGCAACGATTTGCCGGTCGATGACGTCAGGGCCGACGAAACCGACGCGCCGCGAACGCCCTATCTCGACACGATTGAGACGCCACCCGGTACGGCTCGTGATTTCGGCATCTACGGGCAGGCCGCAAGCCCGATGAACAGCGAAGCTTTGGGAGATCTCCGAACCCTGTGCGTTCGGACCTGCGATGGCGCCTTCTTCCCGATCTCCTCCAACGCCACACCCCTCAGCTTCCGTCGCGATGCGCAGCTCTGCCAGCAGATGTGCCCGGGCATAGAAACCGAACTCTATTACCATTCCATCAGCAATGAAGAGAGCGCCGACATGGTATCGGCCGCGACCGGGAAGCCCTACAGGCTGCTCCCGACCGCCTTTGCCTATCTGAACCGCCGGAGTGGAGAGAAACCCTCTTGCGGGTGCGATCTCACGAAATATTACAGCAGGATGCGGGATCAGGCCAATGGTTCGACTAAGGTGCCGGATTACGATTCATCCGTCGTCGAGATCAAAGGCCCGCAGGCTGGGCCGGCAGCGGGTAGCGATCCGCCTGCCCCGCTCATGGAACGGCCCTACGACCCGTCGGACAGAAACCTCCGTCAAGTCGGTCCGGTGTTCCTGCCGTCGGAAACAGGCAGCATAGACCTCAGAAATCCGGCCACGCCCGGACCTCAGCCGCTCCAGCAGTAATGGCATCCTCTGCAATAAGGACGCCGGGCAGTATCCTCCGCAGATGGAGTGCCTACGGCCGGTCGGCGTCCCATGTTTCGTTGAACACGAGATCCTTGAGCGGCAATCTCTGGCGCCAGCCCTTCAGCGCCAGTTCCGGCTGGTCGTAGAGGCTGTCAACATAACCGAGGCAGAACCAGCCGATGATCTCGATATGGTCCGGGATTGCCAGGATGTCCCTGAGATCTTGTGGGTGAAAGATGCTGACCCAGCCAACGCCTACCCCCTCTGCGCGCGCTGCAAGCCAGAGGTTCTGAACCGCGCACACGGTCGAATAACTGTCCATGCGCGGATTATGCGTGCGCCCAAGCACGACCGGTCCTGATCGGGACGGATCGCAGGTTACGCAGAGCCCGAGCGGCGCCTTGCGGATACCCTCGAGCTTGAGCGCCCGATACTGTTCCTGCTGCTTGCCCGCAAACATGTTTGCAGCTTCGTCATTGGCCTTGCTGAACGCCCGCCACACCGCTTCACGCCGCCCCGGATCGCGCACCACGATGAAATTCCACGGCTGCATGAATCCGACTGATGGTGCATTGTGCGCTGCCGATATCAGCCGCCAGACGAGATCGTCCGGCAAGGGCTCGGGCAAGAATTGATCGCGAACGTCACGTCGCGTCTCGATCGCCTTGTAAACGGCGGCGCGCTCTTCCATGGTGAAAGCGCCCGCCTGGACCAGACGGTCCTCCGGTTTTTCCAGCATCGTCAAATCCCCAACAATGCAGCAACCGCCCGCTGTCCACGCGGGGTAAGTCTATCGCGCCAGGCCGGTCTTCTGACTGGGCTTCGCTTGCCTGCCGCCGCCTTCCCGGCTGTCTTGGCCAGTGGCGTGGATCAGATGATCCTGTAGCAGCAGGCATCCGCCTCACAGCGTTGGGCACGTCCCGGACTCGCACCGGGTTCCCGATTCTCCCGCGCCGATGAGGCGGCGGGCACCTGACACGACAATGTCTACAGCAAGACGCCGGCAAGGCAAGAGGACTTGGCCGGGCGATCATCCGCTCTCCGGGAAATACCGGACAAAGGCGAATTCGTCGCCCCCCGGCGACCAGCACGGGACATTGATAGTCCCCTGACCGCCGAACAGCTCGAACAACGTCTGCGCATTACCGCCATCGGGATCGATCAGGCGCAGCCGCACATCAAGGTCGCGCGGATGGTCGAACACGTCCGCGTCGTAGGACAAGAGCAGCACCTTGTCGCCCCCCGGCGAGGGATGCGGGAACCAGTCGCCGAATGCACTGTCGGTTGTCCGTTCCGCCGCACCGCCAGCAGAAGGCACGCGCCAGATCTGCATCCGCCCCGAGCGGCTGGAATTGAAATAGATCCATCTTCCGTCCGGCGAATAGTCCGGCCCGTCGTTGCGTCCCTCACCGAAGGTCAGCCGCGTCTCCTCACCGCCATCGAAAGAGATAGTATAGATATCGAAGAGATCGTCCCGGATACCGCAATAGGCGAACCTCTGCCCATCCGGAGACCAGCCGTGCCAGTAGGACGGCAGATTCCTAGTCACCTGGCGCGGCTCTCCGCCCTCGGCCGGCAGGATGTAGATGCAGGACTTTCCATGCTCCGACTTGTCCGATACGACCAGCCATTTGCCGTCCGGCGAAATCCCGTGGTCGTTGTTACAACGGGTGGCAAAACCGGTATCGACGCGCTGCGGCTCTGCGCCGCGGTCCACCGGCAGGCGATAGAGCAAGCCGTCGCCGTTGACGATCAGGAATGCGCCATCCGGGCTCCAGTTCGGCGCCTCGACCAGTTGATCCGTTTGCCACACGACGCGGTGCGCGCGGCTAACGATATTGTAGATCTCGACGGAACTCCGCATCCCGCTCTCCCTGGACAGGCCGCGGCCGCCGGAATCAGCGGTCCCTGAACCGGTTGGTGATCGGATAGCGCCGATCGCGGCCGAAATGCTTCTTCGTAATCTTCACTCCCGGCGCAGACTGGCGGCGCTTGTATTCAGCGAGGTAGAGCAGATGCTCGACCCGGTGTACCGTCGCAATCTCATGGCCGCGTGCGACGATTTCATCGACCGACATTTCCTTCTCGACCAGGCATTCGAGGATGTCATCCAGCACCGGATAGGGCGGAAGCGAATCCTGGTCTGTTTGGTTGGGCCGAAGCTCCGCCGACGGCGCCTTAGAGAGAATATTGGCCGGGATCACTTCGCCAGATGGACCAAGTGCGCCCGGCGGCACATGCTTGTTTCGCCATCCGGCCAGTGCATAGACCTGCATCTTGTAGAGGTCCTTGATCGGATTGAAGCCGCCGTTCATGTCGCCGTAGAGCGTCGCGTAGCCGACCGACATTTCAGACTTGTTGCCGGTCGTCACCACCATTGAGCCGAACTTGTTGGAAATCGCCATGAGGATCGTGCCGCGCGTGCGGCTCTGCAGGTTTTCCTCGGTGATGCCGCTCTCGGTCCCTTCGAATAGATCCGATAGGGCCGACATGAAGCCCTCCACCGGCTCGGCAATCGGCACGATGTCGTAGTGGCAGCCGAGTGCCTTGGCGCAGGCCGCCGCATCGGCGAGCGATTCTTCCGACGTATAGCGATAGGGCAGCATGATCGTGCGCACCCTCTCCTCGCCGAGCGCATCGACGGCGATCGCCGCGCAGATGGCCGAATCGATACCGCCCGAAAGACCGAGCACGACGCTCTTGAAGCCGTTCTTATTCACATAGTCCCTGAATCCGAGCATGCAGGCGCGGTAATCGGCTTCCTCTTTCTCCGGGACCCGTGACAACAGCCCATCGCCACAGCGCCAACCGTCAGCCTCACGCTTCCAGGTGGTCACCGAAAGGGTCGCCTCAAACTGACTCATCTGAAAAGCGAGAGTATTGTCGGCATTGAACGCAAAACTCGCGCCATCGAACACAAGTTCATCCTGCCCGCCGACCTGGTTGGCATAAATGATCGGCAAGCCCGACTCGATCACCTGCCGGATCACAACTTGATGACGGATATCGACCTTCTCTCGAACGTAGGGGGAACCATTCGGAACCAGCAGGATTTCCGCCCCGGACTCTGCAAGAGTTTCACAAACGCCGAGGTCGCCCCAAATATCCTCGCAGATCGGAATTCCGAGGCGGACGCCTCGAAAACTGACCGGACCCGGCATTTCGCCGGCATTGAACACGCGTTTCTCGTCGAACTCGCCGTAGTTCGGCAGGTCGACCTTGTCGCGCGTGGCGATGATCTCGCCGCCGTCAAGCACGGCGATGGAGTTGTACCGCCCGCTCTCGTCATGCCGTGGATAGCCGATGATAACACCCGGCCCGCCATCAGCCGTGTCGGCAGCAAGCTCCTCGACTGCCGCCAGGCAGGCCCTCAGGAATGCCTTCTTCAGCACCAGGTCTTCGGGGGGGTAACCGGAGATGAACAATTCGGTGAGAAGCATTAGGTCGGCGCCATGGGCCATAGCCTCGGCGCGAGCTTCACGGGCTTTGGCGAGATTGCCGGCGATATCGCCGACAGTCGGGTTGAACTGTGCGATCGCGATGCGAAGCGTGTCGGGTCGGTTCATGGTGTCGCTCATGAACATCGTTTACCGCGACCAGCACGCCTCCGCAACGGCACACTGTTTTTCGGGCTCCAGAAATAGTTGCACACAAAAGAAGTGCCAGACTTTCGCCACGCTCTTGGTTCATCTGGCGTTCATGACAGCTATGTGACAGACAGATGACATTCCAATAGACCATTTCCTAGACTCTGGAGAGCGCCTTGGCTGAGATCGTCTCTGACCCGGCCCTATCGATTCCGGCCATCGCCACAAACCCGACTGAGATCGCTCTAGGTCGTCGCACAACGGTCCTCCCTGCCGTGGCGACGCTCGCCAATTCGTTGCTTCTCGCCGTCCTCACGGTGCTCGCGACCGAATGGATCGCGCGTGGAGGCATTCGAGATGCCGTTACATTCGTGATTTCCCCCGATCGTCCGGGCGTTGCAGCAATCGGCCTGCTGGTGATGATCTTCCTCGCGCTCGATGCGCTTCTCGGACGCGCCTACTTGTCCGCACTGATCGTCGTCCCACTGGCGCTCATTCCGGCCTTCATTTCCGCCCAGAAGCAACTCTTCCTGTCGGATCCGCTATATCCGAGCGATTTGCTCTTCGGCCGCCAGATCATCGAGCTTCTGCCCGTCATGGTCGCAGCACGCCCATTCACTGCGGTTGCAACAGCATTTTCGGTAGCCTCCCTCATCGCGATCCTTGTCTATCTGTGGGTTTTCGCCTGGCGGCGCTTTCCCGGACTCTCTGCTCTTTCGAAGCTCCTGCGGCTGCTGGTCAGCCTTCCACTGATCGGCGGATTTCTCTCGCTTATGGATTACGCGCAGTTTTCACAGCTGCGGGACAGATTGAACATCATTCCGATGATGTGGGACCAGCAGGAAAACTACCGGCACAACGGTTTTCTCCTGGCGTTTGCCTTCAACGTGCCGATGGCCAACGTCACCGCCCCCGAGGGTTACAGCGCCGAAGCGATCGACAACATACAGGTGAGCACGTCTCCGTCCGCCTATGGGACAAGACAGGCTCCAGATGTCATCATGCTGATGAGCGAGTCCCTCTGGGATCCGACCCGGCTCTCTACGGTTACGCTCACGCCGGATCCGATGCCGACCATGAGAGCCAAACAGTCCGGCAATGTCTTCTCGCCGGAATTCGGGGGCATGACTGCCAACGTAGAGTTCGAAGCTCTGACCGGTTTCTCCAACGCCTTCTTGCCTACGGGCAGCATTCCATATCAGCAGTATATCCACCGGCCCTTGCCGTCGCTTGCTACGTTCTTTCGTTCGAACGGCTATGTCGCGAGATCCTTCCATCCATTCCAGAGCTGGTTCTGGAACCGGGCCAATGTCTACGATGCGCTAGGCTTCGAGAGGTTTGATTCCGAAGAAACCATGCCGGCCATGGAGAAGCGCGGCATTTTCGCTTCCGACGAAGCACTGACACGCGAGATCATCCGCGCTGCCGACGACACCCGCAAACCCTTCTTCTTCTTCGGCGTGACCCTGCAGGGCCACGGGCCCTACGAGGCAAACCGATACAAGAAGAACACCATCGACGTCGCAGCGGCGGGATTGTCACCTGCAAGCCGCGAGTCGCTGGCCACCTATGCCCAGGGCGTCCGCGAGGCCGATGCAAGCCTGAAAACCTTGATGGAATGGGCAAAGAAACGCCGCCGTGAAACGATCATCGTCCTGTTCGGAGACCACTTGCCGCCGCTCGGCAACGTCTATCCGGAAAGCGGCTACATGCCTGACCAGGTTGCTTCTCGCGCAGCATCCACCTCGACCATGAAACGTGAGCACGAGACGCCACTCATCATCTGGTCGTCGAAGAGAGGCGTACAGAAGGATATCGGCACGATCAGCCCTGCTCTTCTGCCCTTTCACGTGGTCAGGCTTTCCGGATACCGCCACCCCTTCTACACCGAATTTCTCGGCAAGATTTATGCCCGCTATCCTATCGTCGACCGCTATCAACTGGTCGGTGCCGACGGCATTGGCCAACCCGGTTGGTCGAAGGCCGAAAAAGCGCTTGATCCCATGATCCGCGATTACCGACTGCTGCAGCACGATACAATTTTTGGCGAAGGATTCGGAAGGCCGCAATTCTTCCCGGAGCAACAGGGCCGCAATTCCCCAGTCTCCTGACGAAGGAGCTCGCGGCCGTCCGATGGAGGACAATTGGCGAGCCGTTGCCCCTTGTACTCCTGCGGGAAAAAAGTCATTGACTCCGGGCATATATGGAAATTCTCTAAGCAGAAAATTGTCTTCTCCCCAGTAAGCCGGTTCCGCGCAAGAACACCGGCAATGGCCCAACTCATCGGTCACTTCATAGATGTCACAGAACTCCGTTCTAGCATACAAAGCCACGCGGCCACTTACCCGTGCCGAAATCGCCACCCATCCTCTATTTCCGACGATCGAAAAGCAGATCGCCCATCACCTAATCGGTATCCATGTCCGCACCCCGCGACTGTCGCGTCTCAAGGCCTCGCACCGGAAGTGGCTGATGACCCAATCGCTTTTCGCACTCAGCCTGCAGCGCGCAGACAACGACCCCCTGTCGGGGTTGACGGCCACGCGTTTCGTCGAAATCGTCATGAAACTGGGTGCGGCGAGCCGCAATACGGCAACCGGCTTCCTCGCCGAACTCGTCGCCTACAAGTTCTTGCGCGACATTCCCGACATTCCGGACCGCCGCGTCCGGGTGCTCGAAACCACCGAGGCGAGCAACGCAGCCATGACTAGCTGGTTCATGGGACACATGGCCTGCCTGGACCGACTTGACGGCGGCAACCGTGAAGCGGCATCTGCTGCAGATCCGCGGATTTTCCGCCTCGCGCAGCCCTATGCCGCCGCGATCCTCGTCGATGATCCGGATTGGCGTGATCCGCCCGAAAGCATCGGCCATTTCCTCTGGTCGGACCTGGGCGGCATGGTCCTCCACGACCTGGTCGCACGGGTCGAGGCCCCTTCCCCGGATGCCGAGGTGATCGATATCGGCCCGTTGGCGCTTTCTCAACTCAGCGACAAATACATGATCTCGTCCACCAATCTGAAGCGCATGTTCAAGAAGGCGGAAACGGAGGGCCTGCTTGGCTGGCAACAGCCGCGCCGGCGGGGCAACCTCTGTCTTGCTCGCCGTTTCGTCGCGGACTACTACCACTGGCAATCGGCGAAATTCTGGGCGCTCGAGCAGGCGTTTCACCACGCCCTTGCGGAAATTGGACAGAGCGGCCAGCCAGCCTCTGCCACCCAGGACTATAGGGGTTCAGCACCCGACGGTCTGCCGGCCTGAAACTTCGGCAAGGCATCAGCGAGTTCGTAGAAATCCCCCTTGTCGGCGCAATAGATATGATAGCCGAAGGAAAGCCCGGTCGGTTGGTCGAAAGCACCCGCGAGGATCGACATGTAGTCGTGACCATCGGCCCGCCAGAAGAGTGCCGATCCGCATATACAGCAGAATCCGCGACTTGCCTTGTCGCTCGCCCGGTACCAGGTGACGTTTTCTTCGCCCTCCAGGTTCATCCGGTCAAGATCGACATTCGTGGCGGCATAGTAGAGTCCGGTCTGCTTGCGGCATTGCGAGCAATGGCAGGCGATGAGTTCCCGCAATTGCCCCCGGGTACGAAAACGCACCGCCCCACACAGACACGAACCGCTATTTTCCTGCGTCATGGACCCCTCCAGCCAACCGGCAAAACAAACCGGGCCAGCTTCTTCAAGCCGGCCCGGTTCGTCAAATTCAGTCTTTTGCGGAATAGAATCAGCCGAATTCATCCGCCGGAGGTCCCCGGCGGAGCCATCAGCCATTCGCGGCCATCATCCGTTTCTCGTCGCGTCCACCTTTCATCCGCTCGGCGAGCAGGAAGGCCAGTTCCAGTGCCTGATCGGCGTTGAGACGCGGATCGCAGTGGGTGTGATACCGATCCTGCAAGGCGTCCGCAGTCACCGCGCGCGCGCCCCCGGTGCATTCGGTTACGTCCTTGCCAGTCATCTCGATATGGATACCGCCCGGATGGGTGCCCTCGGCACGGTGGATCTGGAAGAAGCTCTCCACTTCCGACAGGATCCGTTCGAAGGGCCGGGTCTTGTAGTTGTTGAGCGTGATCGTGTTGCCATGCATCGGATCGCAGGACCAGACGACCTTACGGCCCTCCCGTTCAACGGCGCGGATAAGGCGCGGCAGATGTTCGGCCACTTTGTCATGCCCAAAGCGGCAGATCAACGTCAGCCGGCCGGCTTCATTGGTCGGGTTGAGCGCGTCGATCAGCTCTATCAGATTATCGGCCGTCAGCGTGGGACCGCATTTGAGCCCGATCGGGTTCTTGATCCCGCGGAAATATTCGACATGGGCGTGATCGAGCTGACGGGTGCGGTCGCCGATCCAGATCATGTGGCCGGACGTGGCATACCAGTCGCCCGAAGTCGAATCGACACGGGTCAGCGCTTCCTCGTAGCCAAGCAGCAACGCTTCGTGGCTTGTGAAGAAATCGGTTTCGCGCAGGCTCGGCTGGTTTTCCGAGTTGATGCCGATGGCCTTCATGAAATCCATCGTCTCGGAGATCCGGTCGGCGAGCTTGCGGTAGCGCTCGGCCTGCGGTGAGTCCTTGACGAAGCCGAGCATCCACTGATGCACGTTCTCCAGATTGGCGTACCCGCCCATGGCAAAGGCGCGCAACAGATTGAGGGTTGCCGCCGACTGGCGGTAGGCCATGATCTGGCGTTCGGGATTGGGAACCCGGGCCTCTTCGGTAAATTCGATGCCGTTGACGATATCGCCGCGATAGCTTGGCAGCTCAACGTCGCCGATCTTCTCGAAATCGGATGAACGTGGCTTGGCGAACTGGCCGGCGATGCGGCCAACCTTGACGACCGGGAGCTGCGCGCCGAAGGTCAGGACCACAGCCATCTGCAGGAAGGCGCGGAAGAAGTCGCGGATCGTGTCGGCGCCGTGTTCGGCGAAACTCTCGGCGCAATCGCCGCCTTGCAACAGGAAGGCGTTGCCTTCAGCGACATTGGCAAGATGCTTCTTCAAACGGCGGGCCTCACCGGCGAAAACCAGCGGCGGAAAGGTTGCGAGCTGTGCTTCGGTCGCGTCCAGCGCCGCCTTGTCCGGATAGGTCGGAACCTGCTTGATGGGCTTCTGCCGCCAGCTGCTCGGGGTCCAATTCTGTGCCATGGTCGTCACCTGCTCTCAAACTGGCAGCCCGCTCCGGCCACCCATAATTCCGGGGCTTATAAACCCTTATACGTGCCTTGCAAAGCCGAAGTTATAGCCCTTGGGGACAATCGAGAACCTGGAAAGCACCGATTTCGGCCACTCGTCAGCTGCACCGTGCCTCCACGCCGGGTCGCGAGGTCATCTATCCGAACTTGCATTTACCTGAACGTAAACGTAATTATTCGCAGGAAAGCGCTGCGATGCTGGCAAGAGTAGGAGCCGAAGATGGCCATGCAGGATCAGACCCGTATACGTGCAAGCGAGATCACCTTTCCGGCCCTCGACAGCTTCCCGCTTGCCGGGACCCTGATCGAGGGCGATGGCAGTGGTCCCCTCGCCCTGATCTCTTCGGCGGCCGCTGTTCCTCGTGGCATCTACCGTCGTTTTGCTGAACATCTGGTTGCCGACCACGGGTTTCGCGCCGTGCTGACCTATGACTATCGCGGTGTCTCCGCGTCGAGAATTCCGAAAGGCTGGGATCCGGCGCCGACGATGATCGACTGGGCCGAAAAGGACATGCCGGCAGCACTGGAGCGACTGGAAACCGTCGCGCCGGACAAGCCGATGGTTGGCATCGGCCAATCTTTCGGTGGCCAGGCGCTAGGGCTCAGCGGGCGCGCCGACCGCTTCGAGCGCTATATGATGGTTGCAGTCATGTCCGGCCATTGGAGATACACGAACGAGCCGATGAAGGTCTTCGCCTCGATGAACCTCGTCGGCGTGCCCCTGGCCCTGCTTACCGGACGGGTTCCGGGCTGGATCGGGCTTGGGGAAACCCTCCCCGGCCCTGTGTTCCGGCAATGGGCGCGATGGGGTCGCAATCCCGATTATTTCTTTGCGGACAAAGCCATGGATGCGGCAACACGCTTCGCGTCCGTCACCACACCGATCCTCGCGATCGGCGCAGAAGACGACCCCTGGGGCACGCCAAGGGCACAAGAAGCACTCCTGAAGATGTATGTGAACGCACCGATCGAGCGTATCTGGCTAGCCCCGCCCGGCGAAGGACAACCGATCGGTCATATCGGCTTCTTCCGCTCCGCCTTCCGCGACACCCTTTGGACTGTCGCCACCGACTGGCTCACGGGTGCGGACCCCGGCGTCCGCGCCGCCGTATAATAACGGCGCGAACCAGAGGCCGCTATACGCGCTCACCATTCTTAAGCCGGTAACTCGGACTATACATCGTGACCAGCTCTTCCGCGGCCGTCGGATGCACGGCCATCGTCCGGTCGAAATCGTCCTTGGTGCAGCCGGCCTTGAGCGTTATGCCAAGGATCTGCGCCATCTCGCCGGCATCGTGGCCAAGGATATGCGCGCCGACCACCTTGCGGTCGGCGGCGTTGACGATCAGCTTCATGATCGTCTTCTCGTCGCGGCCGGAAAGGGTCGCCTTCATCGGGCGGAACTGCGCCCGGTAGACCTCGATCTCGTCAAACCTCTTTGCCGCCTCTTCCTCGCTCATGCCGACGGTCCCGATTTCCGGCTGAGAGAAGACTGCGGTCGCGATGAGTTCGTGATCGGGAGACGTCGGATTGTTCTTGTACTCGGTTTCGATGAAGCACATTGCCTCGTGAATGGCGACAGGAGTCAGTTGCACCCGGTCCGTGACGTCGCCGAGAGCGAAGATGCTCGCCACATTGGTACGCGAGTACCGGTCGACGATGATCGCCCCGCGCTCATTGGTCTTGACTCCCGCCGCTTCGAGGCCAAGGCCTTTCGTATGGGGGTCCCGGCCAAGCGCCAGCATGACATGATCGGCGACGAGTTCACCATTCTTCAGGGTGCGAGCGACAAGGCGCCCATCCTCCGACTTATTCACCTCCTCGATCACGTCATGGCAGAGGATCCGGATGCCCTTGGCTTCCATCGCCTCATGCAGGCCGCGCCGCATGTCCTGGTCGAATCGGCTGAGGATCTCTGCACCGCGATAAATCAGCGTAGTTTCGACGCCGAGACCGTGGAAGATGTTGGCGAATTCCACCGCAATATAACCACCCCCGGCAATCACGATCGCGCGCGGCAGCTCCTTCAGATCCAAAGCTTCGTTGGACGAGATGCAAAGCTCATGGCCGGGAAGCGCCGCGTGCGGATTGGGGGCACCGCCAACGGCGATGATGATCTTTTCCGCAGTTACGATCTTGCCGGTCTTCAGCAGCCGAACGCTGTTGGGTCCGGCGAGTTCCGCACGGGTTTCGAGAATCTCGGCGCCCGCATTGTCGAGCCCCTTGCGGTACAG
>Ga0172380_10000528_pt1 | contig 73867 bp, 73 predicted proteins | sample Leawe162metaG_FD_119747 | JGI IMG/M metagenome (GOLD analysis project Ga0172380, IMG submission 119747) | Leachate microbial communities from a municipal landfill in Southern Ontario, Canada - Leachate well 162 metaG | ecosystem: Engineered > Solid waste > Landfill > Unclassified | place... | reverse complement strand
CTGTGGCTCAGCGGCATTTTGCACCGTTTTGTCTCATCAACCTTTGATTACATCAAGATCAAACATTCCGATGCAGTATATAAAGTAATGGAGCATATAAAAAATAACTACACCGAAAAACTGTCGCTGGACGAGCTGGGGCAGCTCGTCTTCCTGAGCAATTCCTACCTGTCCAGCATCTTTAAAAAGGAAACAGGCACAAGCATATCCGTTTACATCACAAAAGTCCGTGTGGGAAAGAGTAAAGCATATCTATCCGGTACCGGCCTCTCCATCTCGGAAATCGCTCAGATGTGTGGTTTTGGAGATCAAAGCTATTTCACCCGCGTTTTTAAAAAACAAACGGGAATATCGCCCAAAAAGTACCGCGACAGCCTGATCAAAACGACTGAGTAACAGCCTTTATTTCCAATTCATATTACAAAAATTCGTAAAATTATCCCATACAATCAATCGTTATCCCTAATATAATCAAAGCGCGAGCTTAAACTGAATAAAAACCTTGCGCGGGCAAAATATTTAAATGGATATGTTGAATTGGCTTGAAGGCATTAGGAAAGCATCGCGTAAAAAGGCGATGCCAATCCTGTCATTTCCGGCCATACAGCTAATGGGAATCAGCGTAATTGATCTTATCTCGGACAGCGATAAACAGGCATGCGCAATGAAATGCATAGCCGACCGGGCGGATGCCATGGCCACTGTCAGTTTGATGGATCTGTCTGTGGAAGCGGAATGCTTCGGATCGGAAATACGTTTTTCTGAGGACGAAGTGCCGACAGTTGTGGGCAGCATTGTATCAACATATGACGAAGCAGATGAGCTTAAGATTCCGGAGGTTGGATCCGGACGAACCGGCATATACATAGATGCCATTGGAAAGGCGGTTAAGTTAATTAATGACCGCCCGATCTTTGCCGGAATTATCGGACCTTTTTCACTGGCAGGCCGACTGATGGACGTGAGCAAAGCTATGATCAGCTGCTATGATCAGCCTGAAATAGTACATCTTTTATTGGATAAGATATGCGCCTTCTCGATCGCATATTGCCAGGCATATAAAGCTGCGGGGGCCAACGGTGTAATTATGGCGGAACCGCTTGCCGGATTGATGTCCCGCTCGCTGGCCGACCCTTTTTCGTCGGCATATATCAAAAAGATAGTTCAAGCTGTTCAAGATCAGAATTTCATCGTGATTTACCACAACTGCGGGAATTCCACGATTAAAATAATAGACTCAATCCTTGCGACAGGCGCTTCGGCCTATAGCTTCGGCAACGCCATAAAAATGAGCGAGATGCTGAAAAACATCCCCTCCGATACAATAACGCTGGGCAATATCGATCCGGCAGGACAACTGCGCTATGGTACACCTGATTCAGTACGCGAGGCCATTCTCGGCGTATTGAATGAATGCGGCAGATACCCCAATTTTGTAATCTCTTCGGGCTGTGATATTCCCCCACTTTCAAAATGGGAAAACATCGACGCCTTTTTCGCGGCTGTTAAGGAATTCTACGACGGTATTTAACAGCTGTAACGGCACTGCCGAAACCGACACACCACAGGCTGATAAAGGCGTTGTATATCAGGCCGTACGTAGCCCCGAGTGAATATCGTTACTATTATTGTGGTGTGATTCCGGGAACCCCATATCTGGTAAGAATGCCATTGAATTTTTCAATAAGCTCCGGCGGAAGTGGCTCGGGTTTATGCGTTTTGAGAATCCGTTGAAGATCTTCCCCGATGATGTCCTTTAAATCTTTCCTGCCACCCCTATCCCAGTTGTCGAAGGACTTCGAAACAAAATATTTTATGGGAGAGATCTCCTTCCGGCATTGGACCGCGGTGTGCTTTTCTCCCAGGAAATTGCCGCCCGGACCAACCTCGCGCGTTACATCGATTGCCAGAGTGTCATCGTCAACGGTCACTCCTTTCCAGATGCGACGCGCCGTGCCCATGAGCTCGTGACAGAGAAGGAGTGAATGAATTGAAAACGTCAGGGTCCCATCGATCGAACCGCAGAGATAGTTGCATGTGGCCTGGCTGAAGATTCCCGTCGTCATTGTAACCGCCAGGCCCAAAACGGCTTCCTGGTTGAAATCCAAACCCATATTGAGGCCTGCGTTGGCGTTGAACAGCGGGATGTCCCAGTATCTTCCAATCTGGCACTTGACCAGTTCTGCAAGCGTGGACTCGTTCAATACTCCCACACTGCCGGTTTGCGGGTCCATGAAAACGATCACGGATCCGATCATACAAAACGATCCCTTCTTGACAAGCTGGCTGAGGACAAGGCCCGCGAGGTCCGATGCAAAACAGTGAACGACGTTCCCCGCAACGGTTATCGGCGTGGTGGCGCCGCCGATGCCGGCGGTACCGACGGCGAGGGGAATACCATGCTCCACAGCAGTCAGGATCTGGTCGGAGTGGCGTTTCTCAAAACACAGCGGCCGCTGGCTGATGCTCGCGATGAAATACGGTTTCTCCCTGAGGGCATTGGCTTCTCCTCTCAGGGCGGTTGAGAGTTCAATCGCAGCCTGCAGCGTGCGGACGTCCTCAAACGAGGCCAGCTGGGGCTTGCTCGTATTAGCGGCCCTCACAGCGAAGCGGAAGCCCTCGGTTTCGTTCATTTTACAGGATCCGCCCACGCCGTCTATGTCCGGCAGCGCATCTGCCACGCGGCTGATCATTATGTAATCTTCCTTTATACTCGGCCTTCTCACACCCGTTTCCGGATCGATATGATTGAGGCAGCTTATCATCGCCATGAACACCCTGTTGCGGGGGCTGAATTCTACAGCGCCCGTTCCAGGCCGGTTCCATATCCTGGCGCTTCTTCCGACCGAATCGATACAGTCCTGGACGAGATCGGTCGGGAACTTGACGACCCCTTCTCTGGTGATTTCGCACCCTGCGTCTGAGAATATATCCATGACTTTGGGATTCCCTTCGAATTTCACCCCTATCTCTCGTAAGAGCTGGAAAATGGCGTCGATAATCCGCTTCAACTGAGCTTCTGTCAGGGGATTCTGAGGTTGAACACCGGTATTATGTTCCTTTACGTTCTCCATTTTAACTACCCCCTTTCATATTAAGGCCGACGCCTCATTCTTCGAGACCAATCATTCGACTCGCTCGAACAAGATTATATGCAGCAACAAATAAAATTGTATCAACTGCACAAGTCCGATGCCGCTTGAGCGGCCGAAGCGGCATCAGGCTCATAGCAATCAGCACCGATGGCCTCACAGAAATCCTTGCTTAAAGGAGCTCCACCCACCATAATTTTTACACTATCACGTTTTTCCTTGACAATAAAGATATTGACGACATTTTTCATCTCGATCATGGTGGTGGTAAGCAACGCAGAGCAGCAGACTATGTTCGCTTGATTCTGTTGTGCTGCCTCATAAAACCTTTCCGGGGAAACATCAACGCCCAGGTCAATGACGGTAAGGCCTTTGCTTTCCATCATTATCTTGACGAGATTTTTCCCGATATCGTGCAAGTCTCCCTTGACAGTACCGATAATGGCCACACCCTTGGAAGCTACACCTGCTGCAACGAGGTGAGATTTAAGTAACTCGATACCGGTATTCATGGCACGGGCGGAAATCAAGACCTCCGGAATAAAGACCTCGTTATTCTTAAATTTCTCTCCGATAATATCCATGCCGTCCATCAAACCTTCATTTAATATCTTCTGCGGAGAAATTCCTTCGTCAAGCGCCTGCTGTACTAACTCTTTTACCCTGCCGGTCTCTCCCTGCTGAAGAAATATACTGATATCAGTCAAAATGCTCATGACAACACCTCACCTCCGAGCTTTTTTGCTCAAGTATCAACTGTTACGATGAATTTATCGGTGTGCGTTAAATGTACAGTGTTTTCAGAATAAGACCACAGCAATAGCGATACCGAAACCGACACACCACAGGTTGATAAAGGCGTTGGATATCAGGTCACCCGTGGAGATTTTGTAGATGCCGTTGCGGATATTGAAGCTGAAATCCAGTACCCCCAGAAATATCAGTGCGCCGGCCGCTATCAGCGACAGGTTGATGCCCAAAGGAACATTCAGCAGCAACAGCACCCCCGCCACCAGCAGCAGCACGGCCAGTAATCCGTCCGGCAGCGGAAAGGAATGCTCGTACTCAAGATATCCTTTGGGAGGATTTTTGGGCGCCATGCTTCCGGTAAAAAAGAGTATCCAGAACAATATCAGGCCGACGCCTGTCAGCAATTCCAGTATGGCGATCGCAGTCATTATGGCACCTCCTAATTTTAGGATATATTATCTGTTATTCCTATATGTTCCGGCCACGGCCGGACTTTTGTAACAAGTTATATGCAACTACAGATTGACATTTACGCAAATTCCACTGTTACTCTCTCGACGCGCTCCTTGTCACGCAGATAGAAAAACGACCCTATGAAGAACATGACTCCACCGAATGCCATGAATATGGGCAGCAGCTGTAAAGCTGTAACCAGGTTGATCCTGTCGGAAATCACCCCGACGAATATCGGGCCCAGGGAAGCGCCCAGCAGATTTTGTACCACGTTGGCAACTCCATATGAGGTGGCGCGAAGACCGGCGTGCACCACGTCCTGTGTCACCGTTGCCGCCCCGCCGTAAAACCACGGCGCGAAGAACCCCATCCCAAGCAGCACAATATACTGGGAAGTTCCGGGCGGCATAGAGAAGGCTATCAGAAGTAACGAGGCGGCGATTACCGATGTGATGGCGGGGACAATCATTCGCGCCCTTTTTACCCGCTTTCGTATCGCGTCGGTCACTATACCACCGATGGGTGCGCCGACCACGGCCAGGATAAATATCCCCGCTGTCTGCAGGGCAGCCGTTTCCATATTGGGCTTATCCATCAGCTTATAGAAGTAAGTCGGCAGCCATGTCATCAACGCTGTGGTGACAAAGACATTGCCAACGAATCCCATGAAATTCATAACAAGCGAAGGCTTGCTGAAAATGTCCCTGGCGATATCGACCACCTTCATCTTAACTTTCTTACCGGCATCCACGCCCGCGGCAATGGTTTTGGTCAGATCGACCGACTTGTAGTCCTTGAGCGTGAAGAAGAAGAGCAAACCTATGATAAGAGCCGGTATAGCCACGATGCCGAAGGCGTAGCGCCATCCCAGCATCTCAGCAATTATCCCGCCTCCTATTGTGCCAAGCACGGCGCCAACAGGTACAGATGCAGTCAGGATGCCATTCATACGGGCACGTAACCTCTCCGGGAAATAGGCGGATACCAGAGCAGTGCAACCTGTACTGTAGGCCGACTCCCCGATGCCCATTATCAGCCTGAATGAGAATATGGCGGGAAAAGTTTTAAGCAATCCAATGATACTGCAGGCCACGCTCCAGGCAATGGTAAACAGACCGACGCCTTTGGTCCTGCTCCACCGGTCAAGTAAGAAGGCTATAGGTACTGAAAATGCCATCACTGACCAGAAAATGGCGGATACCAGAAGTGCCAGTTGCGTGTCTGACACTCCAAGCTCGGCCTTCATGAAAGGGAAGAGAGCAGTAACCACCATACGGTCAAGATAGTCTACGGTCGACACGAGAAAGAATAGAGTGAAAAAATAGTAAGCGCGACCTTTTCCAACGGGATACTCAGCCTGTTGTTCCGACAATTCTAAACCTCCTTCCATAAATTATTGACGCGGGTGTGCGACGAAACGATCACGATGTGCCCTCATTTTCCCAGAGCTCTGCGCACGCGTGCGACCGCATCGAAGCCACTTCCCGCGGCGGATTCCATATTGGTCCCTCCCAGTAGGCTGCTGGCAAAGGAGACTCCTTCCAGTTTCTCGGCCCGATGCTTGAAATCCATGACTCTCTGATAGGCCCCCGCGGGGTATTGTTCCGTAGCATAGGGAAGACGGACGACCTGGACATCCTCTATCCAGTTCGAAACACCGGGTATCATCAGTTCTGCATCCTCTTTGGCCTGTTTAACCATCTCGGCGTCCGACTGCTTCCATAGGTCAAACGTTTTGGGCAGGACCGCCCAGAAAGTGAGCACGCTCTTGCCGCTGGGGCACATCTGGGGGACCTTGGCGCGCTCATCGATGGCGAAGAGGAAAGTCCTTTTCAACCGCGGATCGCTCCAGTAATTCCACACATTTCCCGGAAGCGGCCTGTCGAGGAAGAAGACCGGCATGGGCGACGGCGAATATATCACTCCTTCGAAGAAGCGGCGCTCCTCGGCCAACTCATCCGGCAATATCTTTGCCGCCGAAGCGGAGTCGAGCGCAACTATGACGTGGTCCGCCTTCCTCACTTGCCCGCTCTGCAGCTCTGCTCCTATGACTTTGCCTTTGTCCGTCACCAGGCGCTTGACGGATGATCCGTACTCTGGTTCGACAACCCTGGCCAGTTCATCAGTCAGGGATGAGACTCCCCGGGCAAGGCACACATGATGGGAGATGGCAAACGTATGGAGGGCGCGTATGAAATGGTAGAGGCTCATATATTCCGGCGGCCCCATCGTAGCACCAACTGATAGAGGAAAGATAAGAAAGTCCCGCAATGCCCGGTCGCTCTCCTTATTGAAGTGATCCAGCACCGCGATCTTATCGCTGGCCGGGATCGGCTCGTTGATATGATACGGTACGATTTTTGGCCCCAGTGCCAGGTGGCGGAACACGTTCCAATAGAGCTTGAGATTGCCGCTGAGGCCGAGCAGGTCCATATATACCGTACCCCGTGGATATTCACGTACCGATCCGTCCTGCAGCCGGTAGACCATACTGCCCGTGACATCAGTTCTCTCCCCGCTCAGCTTCAGTTCATCCATGAGATCGAAGCAGTGCTTGAAATTGGTGTGATAAAACTGAGCTCCCACGTCAAGACGGTCACCTTTTCTTTCCAGAGTCACCATGCGGCCGCCGGGTTTATCGCTGGACTCGAGCACCTCCGTATCATATCCCGCCTGGCGAAGCCAGTAAGCCGATGCGAGTCCACTTATCCCGGCGCCGATTATCAGTACTTTCATATCTAAACCTCCAAGGAATTACTCTCAAAATATATCTGCACCCAATAATCGCGGGTATTTCGTGAGATGCATCTCAATATCACTCCGGCAGCACCCATTTATACGGTTCTTCCCTGTATTTATATTCCTGAGGCAGTTCTCCGTTGCGGTCGAGAATCGCTTTCCCTTCAGCCACGATTTTTGTCATCTCTGCAACCCGTTTTCCGGTGGTTTTGGCACCCAATAGAGCCCAATCGTCCTTCAGCACATTATCCCTGGCCAGGAAGTCCGGCATCTGCCCCGAATAGCCTGCTACACCTATATAGGCGCCAGCAAGGGTCATCCCCGAGATTACGAGATTGTTCATCAGCAGGCAGCTGTTGATCATCTGGCTCAGGGCTATCTCCTGCCCGCCGTTGCGATGGGCGCCTACCGTCATTACACCGCAGACCTTACTGTACCTGGGTTTGTCCGTTCCCATCTTCATATAAAATGGTTCCATCATGTTCGGCAACCGGTCCATAGCTGCCTTCATCAAGCTGGGAAGCCCCATATGATAGACCGGAGCGCCCCAGATAATACCATCGGCAGCAAGGTACTTCTCCATATACTCCATCAGGTCGTCCTTGAAGACGCAGCGGAATATCTTCCCGCACTTATGACAACCTATACAATGATTTATTTTCTTGCCGGCCATTTCGTATATCTCTACCTCTGCTCCAGGCACGGTTGCCGCCTCTTCCAGTGCCGTCTTAACCAGCCGGTAAGTGTTAGCCTCTTTGCGAGGGCTTCCCACCAGACCAAGGATCTTGAACTTCACCATGACTTCACTCCCTTATAATTGATATTTACTGGCTGTACCTATGCTTCAAGCTGCCTCGCCCGGTTATAATCAGAACGATAAAACCTGTACATAAAAAGGTATCCAAAAGACGCGACCAGCAGTATTGCACCGTTTATCCAGAATGCCACCTGCAGATTGACCGCATCGGAAATCATACCGGTGACAGCCGGGCCCCACAGCCCACCCAGCAAGAACATACAGAATACATACATACCGTAGGCGGTTGCCCGCTGATAAAACGGCACGATTTCCTGGCACACGATCTGCTGAACAGGTATGAAAAGATATATGAAAAGCGTCACCAGAAAGAATACCGGCCAGGCATTCAGCAGCACAGCCAAAACGAACGAGACTAAAGCGGCAATAGCGCAGATCCAGCATAGCAGGTTCTTGTTCCCGGGTGTCTTCCTTGAAACGCGGTCGCCCAGGAAACCACCCAGAGGCCCGGCCACCAGTGCGGTCACCAGCACACCGGCTGTCATGGCGCCTGCTCTGGCAACGTCCATTCCCATGTACCTGATAAAATACGTGGGCAGCCAGTATACCATTGTATTGCTGAAGAAATAGATCAGGCCGGAAGCTATGCACAGTGATACAAGGGTTTTGTTCCTGACAAGGTCCTTGATCATAGTGCCGAGACGGGTGCCCTTGCTTCCGTCCAAACCATCGGATCTCTGTTGGTTCCTGAAGTCCGGTAGAAACCATGCCAGTATGCCTAAAATCACTCCCGGCACTGCAACCACTATAAAGGCGGACTGCCAGCTATACCTGGAAGCCACCAGGCCTCCGATCAGCATGCCGCAGGCCATGCCCAGGGGAGCTGCCGTCGTCCATATTCCTGTCACCGTGGCCCGGCGCGCCCTTCTGATCGTAGCCATGATCATTGTTTGTCCGGCGGATGTGAAGCTGGCCTCACCCACACCCAGCACACCCCGGGTAGCCAGAAGCTGCATGAAATTGGTGCTAAAACCGGAGAAAAATGAGCCTGCGCTCCATACGACAGCCATCAAAGCCATCATCTTCCTTCTGCTCCAACGGTCAATAAAATACGAAAGCGGCATAGCTAGAAGGCAGACCATCGCCAGCACAATAGTGCTCAGCCAGCCCAACTGCGCATCGGACAGGTTCATTTCTTTTTTCAGGATAGGGAACATGGGACTAATCACCGACCTGGTTGCGAAATCAAGGAAATACAGCAGGTAAATGATTATCATCGTATACCATAGTTTCCCCCGGGGTAGCGGCAACAGCAGCTTTTCTTCCCCACCGTTATCAGCTTTTACCGGACTGTTTTCGGATTTTTGGTCCTCTGTCACGCATCGTCTCCTTTCATTTTTATCACGCTATATCTCCACCGGTTCTTTATCACCAAGAAATGAAATTTTCGTGCACTTAGCCAATTCCATAGCCTTATTGAAAGCACACAGACTCAGCTCTGACTTTGACGACGGCAGCCTTTTTGCCATGATTTTGGCCAGTGAGCCGCAGGACACGAAGGGACAGAACGCTGCCAGAGCACCCAGTACCGCCATGTTTACAGCCCTTTCCTCGCCCGAATCGATAGCGATTTGTCTGAATGGGATGCCCACGGTTCGTCCCCATAGCACCCGGTGCACCTGTTCCGGGTCAACTATTACGAGGCCCTCCTCTTTAAGATCCGGCGTATTATGGTCATAGCCCTGCTGCGTCAGGGCAACGAGAATGTCGACACCCAGATTCCAGGGGTAACCGATCTCTTTATCGCTCAATACCACGTCCGCTCGTGAACTGCCACCCCTTGCCTCCGGCCCATATGTCTGGCTCTGTGCCGCGTAATTTCCATCCTGAATGGCGGCTTCGGCCATTATGATCCCGGCCAGGACCACGCCCTGGCCTCCCGACCCGACTATCCTTATTTCGATTCGTTTTTCTTTATCTGATAAATTTTTCATATTCTTCGCTGTAAGTCGGCTTTTCCTTATCCGTGAAAATACCCATCACTATCTTTCCCCTGCGCTCCTGTTCGTCCATCATTTTGGCTTTATCCGAAGTGATGCAATTCTCTTTTTGCCACCTCATCATCTCAACAGGTGAACCAAGCCCCATCCAGCGGCTGCTGTATGTAACGCAGGGCGAAATTACCTCGAGCACTGAAAACCCTTTCTTATGCAATGCCATATCTATCAACTTATCTAAAAGCGGTGTGTGAAATACGCCGGACCGGGCGACAAAAGACGCGCCGGCCGCTTCGGCCAGCAGGCATATATCGAAGCTGTTCTCCGGATTACCGTATGGTGAGGAAGGAGTCATTACACCGTGAGGTGTAGTTGGAGAGCACTGCCCTCCCGTCATGCCATAAATTTGATTATTGACTATGAAGCTCGTAATCTCCACATTGCGCCTGGCGGCATGTATGAAATGGTTGCCGCCGATACTTACCGCGTCGCCATCACCCATGATGGTAATCACTTTAAGCCTCGGATTTGCCAGCTTTATACCGGTGGCAAATGTCAACGCCCGGCCATGTGTGGTGTGAACTGTATTGAAATCAACGTATACCGGGAGACGGCTGGAACATCCTATCCCGGATACCAGTACGATTTCATCCCTGGTGAACCCGCTGCGATCGATAGCCCTTATAAGGGCGTTTTCAAAAATGCCGACGCCGCATCCCGGACACCAGATATGGGGAAACTTCTTGCTGGAGCGGAGATATTTATGTATCGGGTGGGCAGTCTCTATCACACGCATATCTCCTCAAGCCTCTGCAGTATTTCACGCGGCGTTATCAATGTGCCGTCGACTTTATTTAAAGTGAGCACTTCACACCTGCCGGTATTGACCCTTTTGACCTCACGAGAGATTTGGCCCATGTTCATTTCGGGGACAAGTATCTTTGGGGACTGTTCCATCACCTGAGCCACAGTCTGTCGCATGAAAGGCCAGAGCACCTTTAATTTGACCAGTCCGACCTTCAGACCTTTTTCACGTGCCTGCGTGACCGCATGAAGCGCCGCACGGGCAACGCTTCCATAGGCAATTACAGTCACGAGGGCATCATCGGTGAAATACGAGTCGTGCCATTGAAGATGTTCCACATCTTTAGAGATCTTTGAGAAGAGCCTTGTGATCAGAGGTTCGATTTCGTCTTTACGTGTGGTGGGATATCCCCTGACATCGTGATACAGTCCCGTTACGTTATAGCGGTATCCATCTCCAAATTTCGGCATGGGAGGGACACCCGTGCCGGGGTCTGCATAGGGAATATACCATTCAGGCGGCATGTTCGGAGCAGGTCTATCTTCAACAGCAATCCGGCTTTTATCGGACAGCACTACGCTCTCCCTGACATGGGCGACTGCTTCGTCCACAAGTATTATCACCGGCGTACGGTATCTTTCCGCCAGGTTAAAAGACTGGACTGTCAGCTCGTAAAATTCGTAGACCGAGGAAGGCGCGAGTACGATGATGGGATGGTCGCCATGAGTGCCCCAGCGCGCCTGCATGACATCACCCTGTGCGCCCTGCGTCGGCAGCCCGGTGCTGGGACCGCCGCGCATAACATCGACTATGACACACGGGATCTCAGCCATGCAGGCATAGCCGATATGCTCCTGCATCAGAGAAAAGCCCGGACCGCTTGTGGCGGTCATGCCCTTTGCTCCGGCCAAAGAGGCTCCCAGGACCGCGCCCAGGCTGGCGATCTCATCTTCCATTTGAATAAAAGCTCCACCTGCTTTAGGAAGGTCCCTGGCCATCACCTCCATGATCTCCGAGGCGGGTGTGATGGGATAGCCGGCATAGAAACGGCAACCTGCCATCAGGGCGCCCTTTACACAGGCTTCATTTCCCTGCAGAAGCTCAGCCCTCGCTTTCGTCACTGTTTTCTGACTTTTCATGATTCTCCCTATTGCCATAAACCGTAATTGCGAAATCCGGACATCTGTCGGCACATAGCCTGCATCCGGTACACCGATCCGGATTCTTTATAACCGGATACCCCGCTACGCTCTTGTCCAGCACCTGACACGGACAGAATGCAATGCAGATACCGCATTTCTTGCACCATCCGCGATAGATCGCGATCCTGCCGGCCACGCTGTTCAACATTTAATTCTCCCTCTGCTTAAGCGCTCCTGGCGGTGGCTATGTCAGCAGGACAATGCCTGGATGAAAACCACCAGAAAATAAGCGCCATCATGCCCAGTACTCCCGTAATTGCAAGTGCTATACTGAGCCCGTGTGCGCCCCCGCCGAATCCATCCGACATTGCCCCCGCCAGCGCCGGGCCCCACGCACCACCCAACAGATTATTGGCCAGCACGCTCATCCCCCATGCTCTCCCCTTTAGATCAGGTGAAGCAACGTCCTGAGAAATGGCAATGAGCGGAGCTATTGCCATGGTATTGGTCAATCCGTACAGCGCCAGCAGAACATAGCTTCGAATGGATAACGACTGGCCATCATTTGCAATGGACCACAGCACAAATAAAAGTATTACGGCCGCTGCAAATACCGAGGCGCCGGCCAGGAAAATCCTGCCCTTTAAGGTTTTGGACTGCCAGCGGTCTGCTATCAGTCCGCCAATAGGCGCACCCATCAGCCCTACCAGCGCAACGATTCCTATGACAACGCCCGCCTTATCTTCTCCAAAACCGAATGTCCTCATAAGGAGGGCGGGTATCCAGGCAAGTACAGCTGTAACGAGAAGTGAATATAGACCGTATCCCAGCCAGAGCCAGCGCAGCGACCGGATCTTCATCAGTGCCTTGATACCTTCCCAGAAGCCAAGTGTTTTCTCTTTATCAGGAGAAGCTTTTACGGTCTTATAATCCTGCATGAATAGTGCCAGTATCGCCAGAATGACGCCGGGTATAGCGAAGTATAAAAACGGCACCCGCCAGCCGCCGAAGTTGGCTGAAACGTATCCACCCAGAACCACGCCGATAATGGATCCCACAGTAACGAACATGGTATAAATGCCCAGCATCAACGCCTTTTTCTTATCGTGATACGAAGCGGAGATCAGTGCCGCCGCTGCCGGCGAATATCCTGCCTCACCTACCCCAACAAAGAAACGCGTGGCGAGCAGGGTTGGGAAGTTTCGCGCTATACCGGTAAGGAATGTGAATAAGCTCCAGAACAGAACCATCACCGAGATCATCTTCTTTCTGCTCCATCGATCGACAAGGTGGGCGGTGGGGAATACAAAGAGAACAACGCCTATAACCAGTACCGTGGGCAGAAGACCAGCCTGGAAATCGTTCAGCCCGAACTCGATTTTTATCGGCTGCAACAGCACGCCCATTACATTCCGATCCATGTAATCGACCAGGTAACACAGTGAGGAAATGATCAATACATATAATGCCTTTGGTCCGCCAACCTGGAATGTATTCTTGTCATTTTTCATGTTTGCACAAGCCCTCCGTCCGATCAGTACATTGTCGTTTGTTTACTGCCCCAGCGATATTTTCCTTGCCCTGAGTCTTCGTTCTTTACTGAACCTGTACCAGACAGTATATATAGCTTCAAGAATCGCCCATACCTTCATGCTCATGGGTACATCCGGCATCACCCACTGGCCATATGTGCGCGGAGGTACCTTTTTCTTAAGGGATGGATCCAGAATTACATCCGCCACAATCACTCCTTCCTCCACGCCGAGTTGCGCCTTTAATGACCCGTCTGAATCGGCAATGGCGGAGTAGCCGTCAAAATGAGTGTCGTTTTTAATAAAAGGTAAACCGGGGACCGTGGCCAGCCATGGTCCCGAGTGATTGCAGTGTAGTACGGGTATTCCCAGCATATTGGCATAGATTAGAGGTACCTGATGCAAAAAATCGTTTATTACGGCAGCCGACTTTGCCGGAACAACCGTGCTGGCTTCAAGTATCACAGCGGCGTGAGGCTGCAGTAACAGGTCAATAGACTGCGCATACATATTTCTGGCTGTGAAGGCAAAGCGGTTTTCATAGCAGATGGCCACCCCGATTTTCCCCAGCTGACTATGTATAACATGCGGCCCGACTTCGCCTCTGAAAAAACAGGCTTCTGCCACAGCCGGTTTCTGCTTTCTCACGCGCCCGTCTTCTAAACCGTCGGGATTTGTGAGCACAAAGGTGTTATAAAAATCCTCCCCATCAGCCTCAAGAAAACTGGTACCCAGCCATATTCCCAACCTTTTGGAGTTCGTTTTCAGCCATTTAACGGTTGGCCCCTCAGTGGGTTCAGCGGCATCCCATATCTCTTGTGTATAGCTATATCCGGTAGGCATGAATTCGGGCAAAAGGATCAGCCTGGCTCCACGGGCTGCCGCTTCTTCTACGAGGCTCATGGCATGCTTGAGGTTCTCGGCTATTTTGCCGTCCTGTGAAGTTACCTGTACAGCGGCGACGCGCAAGGATCTTTTTGTTGCGGGCGGCACTGATTTTCCCACCATGGTCACTTACTCCGTTTCTGTTAATAACAATGCGATTTCACGCAGCCTGCAGTTCCACCCTTTCCGCGCGATCTTTGTCACGCAGGTAGAAAAACGATCCTACAAAGAACATGACTCCGCCGAAGAGCATGAAAATGGGCAGCAATTGAAACGCCGTTACCAGGTTGATCCTGTCGGAGATTATCCCGACGAATAATGGCCCGAGGGAAGCCCCCAGCAGGTTCTGTATCAGGTTGGCAACTCCCATTGAGGTGGAGCGCAGGCCGGGGTGCACTACATCCTGTGTTACCGATGTCGCGCCACCGTTGTACCACGGTGCAAAAAATCCCATCCCAAGCAGGCATACATATTGTGGGGTTCCGGGCGGCATCAGGAAAGCTGTGAGCAGCAGCGAAGCGGTAATCACCGATGTAAGCCCAGGGATCAGCATACGAGCCCTTTTTACCCGTTTCCGTATGATGTCGGTGACTATACCGCCGATCGGCGCGCCGATTATAGCCAGGAGAAATATACCCGCCGACTGCATGGCGGCCGCTTCCATATTCGGCTTGTCCATCAGTCTGTAGAAGTAGGTCGGCAGCCAGGTTATCAATGCCATGGAGACAAAAAGGTTGCCGGTAAAACCCATGAAATTTGAGACCAGCGAAGGTTTGCTGAAGATATCCTTTACTACATCCCCCACCCGCATCTTCACTTTTTTCCCTGCGTCCACACCGGCAGCAATCGTTTTAGTCAGATCGACTGTTTTATAATCCTTGAGCGTGAAGAAGAATAGCAATCCTATAATAAAAGCGGGTATTGCCACGATGCCGAAGGCGTAGCGCCATCCCAGGGACTCCGCAATAACGCCACCTACCAGTGAACCTACTACTGCCCCTATGGGAACAGCCGCGGTCCAGATACCGTTCATGCGAGCGCGTTCTTTTTCCGGAAAATAGGCGGATATAAGTGCGGTGCCTCCCGCACCATAGGCCGACTGTCCGATGCCCATTACACACCTGGTAAAAAATATGGCTGGGAATGTCCTGAGAAATCCTATGAGGCTGCAGGCAACGCTCCAGGCTACGGTAAACAAACCGATACCTTTTGTCCTGCTCCAGCGGTCCAGCAGATAAGCGATAGGCACCGCAAATACAACCAGCGACCAGTATATAGCGGACACTAATAGAGCCAGCTGTGTGTCCGTCACACCGAGGTCGGCTTTCATAAAGGGGAAAAGGGCGGTGACAACCATGGTGTCAAGGTTATCTGCAGCCTGTAAAAGAAAGAGCAAAACAAATAAATAGGTAGCACGCCCTCTTCCAAAGGCGAATTCAGCCTTTTGTTGTGACAATTTTCACTCTCCTTCTCAATTAATCTCACCCTCGGATGAATTGAGATCGCGTTATATCGTTGAGCATCATTGGTTATCCCAGGCCGCCCAGCCTCCAATCGTAAATCTTATAAAGGGCCTTGTATGCATTTATGCCGAGATACATCGCCGGGGCTGAGGGAACGTACAGGGCTTTCCGCCCGATCAGTACACTGTCTGTCAGATCGGACTTCTCGCACGCCATCATGGCCGCTATTATCTTGCCTGCAAGCTGGGCCGGCGCAAGGCCGCAGCCGTTATATCCCGCGCTATAGTAAATATTCCCGTGTATTCCCGTTCGGCCCATGAAAGGTAGAAAATCGAGCGTAATGCCGATCAGTCCACCCCAGGCATGGGTCATGCGTATTCCCTTGAGAAAGGGGAATTTCTTTACCATCAACTCGTACTGCCTTTGAAACGATTGATCCCGCCGGCTGTAGTCTTTCTCGTTGTTATAGTAATAAAACACCTCGTTTTCGTTGAAGACGAGCCGGTTGTCAGCGGTGAGGTTGCGGGCCCAGTAGAGATTTGTCGCGCCGAAAACGTTGCCCCTACCACCGGGATACTGGAATGCCTCCATCTGTGATCTACTTAGAGGCTCGGTAGTTATAACGTAGACATAGAGCGGCAGCACCTTGTAACGTAAAAGATTGAGCGGGTCGCTGAAGGCGTTCACTGCCAGGACGGCATCATCGGCGACTACGCGGCCTCCGTTTGTGTATATCAGTATCTTGCGAGATGTGTTTGTGCCCGGTACCATGCGGATGCAGCGAGAATTCTCGTAAACTTCAACGCCTAATGATTCGACGACACGCTTCATCTCGCGCAGGAATTTGACAGGATCCATGACCCCCTCGTTCGGATAGCGTAGGGCGGCCTTGATGTCCAGGCAACCGAACTGCTCACGAGCGCGTGTTCCTTCGTACCATTCAATGGGAGCATTGGCCTGCTCGCAGTCCTTCGCCTCCTCTTCAAGGCGTTTGGCCTGCGCATCGGTCTCCGCAACCATAAGCCTTCCGGCTCTATCGTAATCGCACTCGATTTTGTGCTCCCTGATCAACTCCTCAACGAGCTCAACGCACTGTTTCATAAGGTGCTGGAGCTGCATCATTTTCTCTGTTCCGAACTTCTTTCTGAGGTTGCTGTAGTTGTGGCCCATATTGCCGGCCACACCACCGCAGTTCCGCCCTGAGGAGCCGAATCCGATATATTCCGCCTCCAGCACGATGACGCGTTTTCCGGGGAACCGCCGTTTTATGAAGTAGGCCGCAGCAAGGCCGGTGAAACCCCCTCCCACGATGGCTACATCCGCTTCCTGGTCGCCCCACAGCATCGGGCCCGACCTATAAAGGTTGTCGAGCCAGAAAATGTCTCCGGGTACAACCTTCTCTTCCCTCATAACCACTCTCTCTTTCATCATTGGACTCGCATAAACACAAGAACGCAGAACGAAGCGCACCATAGCAGGGCGTAAATCCCGAGGCTGGGCACATTCATTGAGCTGAATTTATCGCTCAGCTCCTTCGATGTATTGCCCGCGAATATCTTGTGCTCGAGCCTGGCAAAACCGGAACCGTAAAAGACCAGTAGAAAGAGCCACTGCGGTACTACCGCCAGTACCGGCATAACGCCAAGCTTTCCCGTGAATAAAAGAAAAGCGAGATAGGCAATGCCGGCCAGCATGGCGATTATGTACACAGAGTTGAAGATACGCGCAGATCTCCTTGTTTTACGGAACTGCACATAGCTCTTCCTGAACATCTCCGAGTTGCCGGTTTCAAAAAACCATGACTGGAACGGCCCGAGTAAAAGAAATTCGCCCAGCATCTGGCCGGCGGCCAGGCCGGCCGTAATTGCCGAAAGCAACCACAACAGTGAACCTGTATCCATACGCCCCTACCTCAGCTATAGTTGTTTATTTATAGCAGGCGACTTCCAGATGCTGCCGCGGCAGTCCCTCGATCACCTGGCAACCATGTTCGGTGATGATTATCAGGTTTTCATAGTGGAACATGCCCGTCTTGCCGTCCCTGTGCCAACCGTCCATCATTCCGGTTACTTCCAGCTCCATGGCCATACCCGCCTGGAGGATCGTCTCCTCGGTATGTGAAAACACCGGCGGCTCATGGACGTCAAGGCCGATACCGTGCCCGACCATCTCAATGCAGAACATACCGTTATCGGTCTGCGTCTTGGCTACGGCGTCGTAGACCACGCTGGCGGGAATACCGGCTTTGGCCACGTTGGCCCCGGCATCGAATGCCTTCCAGGCGATCTCCATTCCGCGCTTGTAATTCTCAGGCGTGGGGCCCACGTACACAAAGCGGCCCATGTCCGCCCAGTAGCCTTTGTACCTGCAGGGCATGTCGAACGACATGTAATCGCCCTTCTTGATGACGATGCCGTCCCAGTGGCCGCCGCAGTCGATGACGCCCTCCTTCATATCGCCGCACATGATGTGGCCGGATTTCATCCAATCGGCGCCGTTCAAGGCCGCAGTCGACATGTAAATACGGAGCAGATCGTTCTCCGTCATGCCCGGCCTGTATCCGTCCACGATGGCGCCGAAGGCCTGCCGGTGCACGGCGGCTGCGTGGATAAGGCGGTCGATCTCCAGCGGAGATTTAATCATCCGGCATCCCCAGATTACCATGTCGCCGTCGACAAACTTGGCTTCGGGCAGTGAATCGATGAGCAGCTTGATATCGTTGTAGGGGCGGGGAATAAAACAGTGCGCCAGGGTGCCCATCTCGAGGCCGATCCTGGCCTTGCCGTATCCCATTTCCTTGACAACCTGGGCCACCTCGCGCGGGAGGCCTCGTTCATTCTGCGTCTGGTGCGCGTCCACCTGGCCGCGTATATCGCGTATCCAGCACTGGGCCTCGGCGCTCCACCTGAAGAACTCCGGTATGATGATGAGCGGCTCTCCAGTGACCGGGATGAGGGTGACACAGCACTGCAGGCTGGGGTTGAACCAGTGGGTGGAGGTGAAGCCTGCGAAATAATGGCAGTCCTGCATACTCCAGAGCATCAGCAGGTCGACGCCCTGCTCCTTCATGAGTTTCTGAGCCTTGGTAATCCTGGCACGGTGCTCGTCATAAGGAACATCCGCCAGATGCGGCGTGGGTCCGAATACGTCATACCCCTTCGGTTGCGGTGGTTTGTTGATTGTCATATCTCTCCCTCCTGATTTATATTTTTAAGACATGTGGCTCTTATGTTTTAAATAGCTTTTGATGGTGTTTGTACTGTTTTCAATCTCTCCGGAATAATATCCCTCCTGAACACATCTTCTATCGTTTCGGCTTTCTTGATGATCTCGGCACTCGATCCGTTTACCAGAATTGTTGCCGGGCGCGGCAGCGCATTGAAATTGCTGGCCGATACCTCCTGGTAGGCCCCGGTATCCAGTATGGCGATGATATCCCCTGACTTCAGTTCAGGCACGCGCACCTCAGGGATCATGCGGTCACCGTAGCACGACCTTCCCACGATATCGGCGGTCATTACAGGTTTTTCCTCCGGCTTATTGGCCCAGATGAAGTCGTGCAGGTGCTGTTCGTACGCGCCTCCGGTGAGGAAGAAATAGGTCGTATCAAGCAGCACCCAATTCCATACGATGGGCTTTTTCTGGTGCTTGGTTTTCAGTACCGTGCTCAGATGTATCCCGGCGTTGCCATACAGGCTGCGTCCCGGTTCAACCTGAAAATGCAGCCCCTTCATATTGAGTTTGTGCTTGAGCATCGCCTTCCTGAAGGACCCCATGGTTGCCTCAGCAAAATCTTCAATTGTGGGCGCCAATTTTTTATTCGGCGTCCTTGTCAGGATCAACTGCATCACCGTTGAAAGCGTCTTGTACCTGGCCCTATCGCCGAGTATTCTCAAAAAAGCCATTATCGGGAAGAAGATCATAAAAAGGGGCGCGTCAAGCCTGTTCATCATGCGGCCGAAGGGGTCCCTGGGTATGGGGAATCCACCGCCGATGCTGACTTCTTTCGGCTCATAGCCGTCCCATTCCTTTTTCAAGGTGGCAATCAGCTTCACATATTGTTGCATCATGCCCTGCCAGTACCAGAGGGTATCATGATGCCGGCCGGTATGAAGGTGAAAACCGACAAGCTCCACGTTCTTCATCTTAAGCGCCCGTTTGCCGAGTTCGATAACGTGCTCGGTGGGAATACCGTTTTTGTACGCCTGGGTCCCAAGGTCGATGGGGACCAATTCGAGCGTGAAAGCGGTGGGTCTCCATAAGTTGGGAAAGTCCGGACGGACCCGGAAACGGATCTTTGCCTTCATATTCAGTTCGTCGGCGACTTTCTCAACCAGGTCGAGTTCATCGACATCGTCCAGCGTTATGCGGCATCCAGATTTTATGCTGTTGCGGATATGCTCTTTATCCTTTCCACCTCCGTTTACAGATATAACCTCGGGATCTGCTCCCGAATCCAGCGCCGCCCTGAGTTCACCGGGAGAATACACATCGACCCCGGCCCCTTCCTGTGTAAGAATCATCCTGGTGGAAAGGGTCACATTAGCCTTGATAGCCGGCATAACAGTCACGCGGCCTTCAGGCCAGTTGATTTCAAACGCCTTCTTGAAACGCCGGATATTGGAGCGCAGCATCTTTTCGGAGAGGACAAAGATAGGTGATCCGAATTGTTCAACCAGTTTCACCGCATCGCACTCCTCCACATACAGACGCCCATCCCGGACCGACAAGCTCTCGTCAATTATTTTCGCTTCGTTGCCCACGTGAAACCTCCTCCCGATATCCTGGGTTAAAACCCTATCAGCTGAATTCTTTGACTACCCCATCATCGAGAGCGAATATTCGCTCTCGTATATTAAAAAAATTATATCCTCAGCAAATTCTTAAGCGCATTGAGAATTTTATCTATCTTCTGGTCCTCCGTCAGCCGTTTTGTTGAATCCCCGAAAAATGCGTCGAACCGCCGGGCATGGTAGTCGGAGACCAGCGAATAGCTGTAAAGCATAATATGGCTGTCTAACAAATGGGCAACCACGTCGATCCCCAGGCCGGCATCTATCTCCCCTCGCTTAACTGCCTTGCCGACCAGGTCCACAAAGAACATATTACCTTCGTATTCAACTTTTTCGGTGATAGCCGCGAAGCGGTTCATATTGCCTGATCCCAGGTCAGAATATATGGAAAGCATGTCCCTGTGTTTCCTGGTAAACTCTTTAAATCCATAAAGAAGGTTACGGACCGCGTCGATCAGGTTGTCCGTTTCATTTGTATACTTCAGGTACAGCTCCGCCATCATTACTTCAACACCGTACTCCACACAGGCATAGAACATGGTCTCCTTGTTCTTGAAGTATTTGTAAAGTGCGCCGTTAGATATACCCGCCCGCCGGCAAATGGTTGAAATGCTGGCCGCATCATACCCTTTCTCGGCGATCGTTCTGATGGCGGAATTAAGGATGCGATGCTGCTTGACTACAGGGAGTTTCTTAAATGCCTCATACATAACAAACTATCTGGAGAGTGACCGTTCACTCTCCGCGATAATATATTAAATTCTTATGGCTTTGTCAATACCCCGGGTTAGCGAACCGGCAGAAATGCATATCTTGGTGACGCTGCAATCTCTGCATACGTCCCGGGGGTCAATTCGACCAGTGTAATGTGTCCGAGCGAAGAGATCATCAGGTCACGCAGCGTATAGCGTTCCAGGATTGTGTGATAAAACTGCCCTTCAAGCAAAAGAGACACGAAACCGTGAACCAGACTCCATACGTTGATGGCCTCCACGTCCGATGGCCCGGGCCGCAGCAGGCCCGCGGCCTGGCAACTTTCCACTATACAAACGAGCTGTGAGAAGCACTTATTGGACAACTCGACGAATTCGGAATAATCCTTTTCCCTCTCCAGCACACTGGACAAGGTCACTTTGAAATGAGCCGAATCGCTGAGCGCAAACTGAATGTAGGCCCAGCTGGCTTCGATCAACTGCCGCACGGGTTTGCGCTTATAACGCCTGATCACGCGCTCCGTATTCTCACAGATTATACGAAAGCCCTCCGTCGAGATGGCGGCGATAAGCGACTGCTTGTCGGCAAAGTGCGCATAGGGCGCAGTGTGACTGACGCCTGCCTTCAGGGCAACCTTACGCAGGCTCAGACCGCGAACGCCATCCCTGGAAAGGATCTCGATTCCCGCTTTAATCAGGGCGTTCTTCAGGTCACCGTGATGATATCTCTTGACCGGCACGTGGAAATAGTAATGTTTTATCTTGACAACGTCAAGATTGACCATTTATAATCTTGACACTGTATAGTTAAGGCTTGGAAAGGAGGGAGAAATGAAGCCGGATGAATTATTAAGTCAACCTGTGGCGCTTCCCGATGGGATAGACTACGACGATTACATCATCGGGACGTATACTATCACCTATCCCGCGATATTTCCCGTACCGAAGCTGGCCCCGCTGCTGGCAATTGAGCAGAGCACGGGTACCTGGGTCCCCGTACCGGGAGAGACGCCTGAAGTGAGGAGAAACCATGTTGCCAAAGTAATCGGTGTGTATGAGCTACCCGATTACGAATTCGAGATTCCCGCCGGGGTACAGGATAGAAACTGGATGGTACAAATAGCCTTTCCCGAAGTGAATATCGGGCAGCAGATCCCCATGATGCTTACGGCGGTAGTAGGCAACATCTCCATGGGAGGCAAGATAAAGCTTGTAGACGTCAGGTTTCCCAAAAAATACGTAGCCGGATTTAAGGGGCCAAAATTCGGTATTGAGGGCATCAGGAAGTTGCTCGGCGTGAAAAAGCGGCCGCTTCTGAACAATATGGTTAAACCGTGCACCGGCTATCCTCTGGAGGTGGGCGCCGAGCTTTTCAAGCTGGCTGCCATGGGTGGCTGCGATATCGTCAAGGATGATGAATTAATTGCGGATGCTTCATTTAACTCAATGGCGGGCCGTGTGAAACGTTATATGCAGGTAGAGAAGCAGGTTTATGAAGAGACCGGTGAGCACACCTTATATACCGTTAATATATCCGATAGCGTGCCGAAGATCTTCGAAAACGCCCGGCGTGCAATCGAGCTGGGCGCTAATGCCCTAATGATCAATTACATAGCGGTCGGACTGCCGGTCATGCAGGCCATAGCCGAAGACCCCAGGATAAACGTGCCTATACTTGCGCATATGGATGTGGCCGGCGCCATGTATATGTCACCCTGCCACGGCTTGAGCTCACACCTGGTTCTGGGTAAATTACCCCGGCTGGCCGGCGCCGATATAGTGGTTATTCCCGCTCCTTACGGCAAGGCGCCTGTGATAATTGAAAAATTTGATGCAGCGGCCAGGAATCTTACTTACCCGTTGTACAATCTTAAGCCGACCTGGCCGATGGCATCCGGCGGAATTACACCCACTATGGTACCCCAGGTCATGCAGGAACTGGGCAATGACATAGTCATAGGTTCGGGAGGCGGCATCCACGCTCACCCGATGGGACCCGTATCAGGCGGCAAGGCCTTCAGGCAGGCGATCGATGCGACGCTCAAGGGTATTTCTCTGGAGGAATACTCTAAAACGCATAAGGAGCTTGCAGCTTCGGTCAAACAATGGGCTGACCCGTTCAAGGGATTCAAGAAATAATCGGCATTAAAGGAACTTTCAGGTCATTCTTCCTTTAAAGCGCCCGACATAAAAATACGGATTTTACGGGCTGCATGGATCACGCGATCCATGCAGCCTTTTATTATTTCAAAAGATATGAATATATTTTGCCATCATGAAACGGTGTGAACACAGCGCTCTCCCAATTGAGCTATCCCCACAAGGTATCCGGCAAAAATAGTATACTAATGACCAATTTTGACGGCCTGATTACTCAAGTGGAGGTTATTAATGGATACATCATATCTGACCTTGCAGGGCAAAGTGGCGCTGGTAACGGGAGGCAGCCGCGGCATCGGCAAGGCGATCGCCCTCCAGCTTGCTGACGCCGGGGCCGACGTTATCGTCAGCAGCCGGAAGCTGCCCGTCCTTGAAAAGGTCGCGGATGAAATCAGGGCCATGGGACGCAGGAGCCTGGCAGTCTCCGCGCACAACGGGAAAATGGACGAGCTCAAGAATCTGATGATCAGGATCAAGGATGAGTTCGGGCGCATCGACATCCTGGTAAATAATACGGGGGTGAATCCGGCGATATCGGATGTGTTGCATATGGAAGAAGCCGTATATGACCGCATACTGGACGTCAACCTCAAGAGCCACTATTTTCTCAGCCAGGCCGCTGCCAGGATGATGGTTGAGCAGGGCCGGGGCGGGAATATCATAAACATCGCCTCGGCGGCCGGCGTTGCTTTTACGCCGGGCTTCGGACCTTACAGCATGAGCAAGGCAGGCCTGATAATGATGACCAAAGTGCTGGCTGCCGAGCTCGGACCTTACAACATACGTGTAAACTGCATTGCACCGGGTTTCGTCAAGACGAGGTTCAGCGAGGCTGTCTGGAGCAACGATCAGTTCATTCAGGAAGCGATGAAGAGGATGGCCATTAAAAAGCTGTGCACACCCGAGGAGATCGCCAGGACCGCGCTCTATTTTGCCTCAGATGCATCCAGCTTCACGACAGGAGTGACACTGGTTATCGACGGCGGAGTAACACTCTGAATATTTAAAATGTAATTACATTATTTACTATCTGTCGAATGAGATTTGATGGGAGCGAGGCAGTACATAGCCCAGCCCATATATTGGTGTTGGAACTGTAAATAATCGTCCTGGTCAATACGAAAATGATTGAATACTTGTTCATAGTCAGGGTGGTTAGGGTTTTCCTCAAGCCAACGTATCAGTCCATACCAGCTATCCGAAATGTATCTGTCCCAGTCGTCGTGGCCGGCACGGATGATGTATTCGAGTTCAAAGCCTTCGTCCCGGGTAAATCGAGCTAGTTCCGCTTCCGTGTGGGTAGTGGTCTGTTTTTGGGCATATTCCGGATGTACCTGATTGCTTAGCCAGTGGGTTTCACCGATACCAAGGCGTCCATTCTGATGTACAGCCCTCTTTATGGCCTGGATTGTCTTTTGGTAGCTGCCAAAAATAAAAGTTGCCCCAATACATGTTGCGGCATCGAAAGATCCCTCTTCAAATATATAATCAGCCCCACTGGAGCAAATGATTTCGATTCGGTCCGACAATCCTCTCATGGCCAGCTTTTTCCTGGCCCGGTCGCAGAAATCCTCGCATATATCTATGCCAATACCAGTGATACCGAATTCCTCAGCCCAAAGAATGAGGGGCTCGGCACAACCACAACCGAAGTCGATGACCCGGTTCCCCTTTTTTAATTTGAGTACTCTGCCAAGTTTTATGATTTTTTCAGACGTCGAAGGGTTCAGTATCTCCATGTAGCGGTGTGAGATACCCATAATGTCAAGGAATTCCATAATTCAAGTCTCCTTTATGATATGGTACCCCCTTAGGGAAGATGATGGAGGACCTGATGCTAATCTTGCGCTTATAATGCTGGTGACAGCCCCAATTTAATCCCCATTATAAACATACTAGACTTCTGCTTGAAAAGAAGCAACAGGCAAGACTACACTTGTTGCTTCTTTTAGCTCTATTTATATTTGAACCAATGTTCTGCGGAAGCAACTCCCTCTATTCGCCTTTGAATCTATTATCCGATTTACATCTTGCCGTATTACGGGATTTATTTGATAGCCACCCTATTCGCTCAGCTGCACGACAGTCAAAATCCGGCACATAAGGCTTGATGTCCAGCAAAGGGGTGCCGTCAACCATATCCACATCTTCGATTTGAAGAATATTATCCTCGATCTCGACCAGATGAACGACAGATATACCGATCGGATTTGGTCTCGCCGGGCTTCTTATAGCAAATATGCCATGAATTTTATCGTCCAGAAAAGGTCTGACTTGAAGATCACATCTCTTGCACAAATGGAAATGGTAGATCAGGGTTATGTGAGAGAAACCTTCAATATCCTTGAGTCCCGGCAGGTACTCCCTGAACAGATCGACTGTGCCCTTTACCCCCGCCGCCCCGCTGGATTGTATCGGCATTCCACCCACCTCTTTGAACGGTGAGTGGATGATTCCAATCGGTTTATATTTTATTTCCTGCAATGCAGTGAACCAGCTACAACAAAAACGCTGAACGCCAATGCCGATATTAGGATTATAACACAGCGCAGCTTTTTCATAGCGCACTGAACGCTGTTGTGTCACTCCCGGGCAACGGACATATTATTCCACCACGAATAGTATGCTGATAACAATTTTGACGTTGGCGTAAGACTGTGAATATTTGACTGGTGGAGATAGGGGGAGATTCAAATCGTGCTTCAAGTGCCGTACAATACCAGTTCATATTGTGGAACTGCACAGAGTGGTGATTATGATTTAGGTTCAGTATTCTTTTTAGGCTTGTCCACCATCATACCTGCCAGTATCCTGGCGTTTTCGTCCAGATGCTGCTTGTCAGCACCAAGATAGTCGGCAGTGGCGTCGCTGATTTGACGAATTATTCTTTCCAGTTCAGCACGGTCATTTTTTGACAGTTTCCCAAACACAGATTGAAACAGTTCATTTATATTGGGGCCTAATTCATATAGAAGCTCTTTCCCTTTCTCCGTTATATTGACATCAACACTCCGTCTGCTGGTCTTTGAACGGCGTCTGGTAACCAATTCGCTTTTATACAATTTATCGATCATCGGAGTAACAGAATGGACTTCGATCGGTAAAAGCCGCGATATGTGGGTTGGAGACATGGGTTTCTTGTTGAACAGAAGAGCCTGCAGTGTTACAAATTGTGACAGAGTAATATTCCCTGGCTTCACGCTCTTCTCAATTGCTTTCGTCCACAGGTTCCCCGCCTGCGCAAATAAAATGACAGTCCACAGATACTCCTTGAATGGAAGATTCAAATCATAGTTTTTTTTCATGTACTTCATTTTCTTATCCGAATTCAATCACAACATATTTAGCTTGGATAAATTCAATTACATATGCATTTATTTCATATTACAGTCGGATCCTAATTAAGTCAATATCAGAATATTTTAAGCAATACAATACTTTTAAATAAATTTTACTGTCAGATAGTAAAGCAGCACATTTTAATGTTAAAGGCAGGTTACATCTAATTAGCGTATCGATATCGATAATCGATACTTATGCAAAATAAATATATTGAACCTGCTAATTTATACTATTCCAGGTGTGGTATGCTGCCAAGCCTGTTAAAAGTATATGGCTTATCGGTTTTTATGCCCGCCAGGCGCCTGGCAATATTTTTAATGTTCTCCATATTATATGCGCCCATGATGGCAATCTGCTCCATTCTGGGGGAACCTCCACCATGCACACCGGCATATTGCATGACGCCGGCACCCTCGGAACATGAAATATCCTGTACCCAGGCAAACGCCTTAAGGACATCATGAACATCCACATCCGGATTACGGGCCATATATTTCTCTATGAAGGGTCGTGTTTCTTCATTAATCCAGTCCGCATATCTGGGCAATGTAGCTGGCATACCACCCGCAACATCTGCAAGTATGTCGTATTCATGATATATATTGATTCCAGCGTGCCGGCGGCTCACGTTGCAGTACATAATATCGGGCACCCAGGTACCTGACGGAGATTGGTATCCATTAATTGCAGCCGCAATTCCTGTGCCATAACAAAGCTCGGAAGTGCACACAAGCTCGGATATTTTCTCCCTGACATGTTGCTCTTTCTCAATACCGTTGATCTCGGCCATCAGAGCAGTGGCACCCGTCAGCACATCGGTCGAAGCGGGCTTACAGCCGGTGTAGCTGTGACGATGGAAAAGCGCGAAGGTAAGGGCCATGTAACCGCCCATATCATTTTCGCCGCATAGAAAAACATGCTCCCATGGAATAAAAACATCGTCGAAAACAGTCATAGAGTCAGCTCCACCCCATGGACCCGGCGAACCATCGCGCTCGTCATAAGTAAAAGCGCTGACTATCTGCTTGACACCTTCAGCATCAGCCGGGACCACAAAAGCCACCGCCCAATCCTTATCATCCACAGTAAGTGCTCTGGTCGGCAACACATTTATCCATTCGGCAGCAGGAGCAAATGAATTGTGCACCTTGGCGCCGCGTACGATAATGCCGTCGCTCTTTCTCTCCACTATTCGTAAATACAGATCGGGATCTTTTTGTTGATGGGGCCTCCACAAGCGATTGCCTTTTACATCGGTCTGAGCACAGCATGCCACAGCGTCTGTTTCCTGGAACTTTCTTAACCATTCCTCAAATCGCCGGTAATACTCAGTCCCGTATTTTTGGTCCGTTAGGTAACAGACGACCGAATAAGCATTGGTTGAATCTATTCCCATACAGCGAGCCACACAACCTCCCACCTGATGACAGATAAGCCTGGTCATCTTCTGCTTGGACATTAGATCGGTCATGCTGCGGTGCACATTGTTAAAGCGGTTAATTCTTTGCCCCGTAAGGTGAGACGTCGCTGTGAGTATATCCTCATACTGCTTAAATTCAGGATCATCAATGATGTCGTAAGTTTTTGATAGTATATTTATGGCTCCCTGCAGCCTTGGATGGCTGCGGTCGACCAATTCACCGTCCATATAGATATTTCGCCTCATCTTACTCAATCTTTTCCTGTATTCAGTCGAAGTAATCATCTATCAGTCCTCCTTTATTTCTGCATTTAATATCGTATCAGGAACTAACTGTTGTACTATGACTTTGATAACCGCTATTATATTCAATTTCAACCAATATTGACAAACTTATTTTAGGAAACTACAATATATGACATTAAAATATCCGTAATAATAATATATTATGTAATAATATGCAACAGTGCCATAATTATCCTACGTAGCCGGCAGATTGAACCCGGGGTGGGTTTTAGGAGATATCCAACTTAAGCATGTAATTTATAAGGCAGACTTAAATATTGATGACCTGTTTTCTGGCTGTTCCGCTTTCATCGGCTGAACACTGATAGAAAATGCGCATCTTTTAGCATTGAGGAGGGAAAATGGCACGCGTTAAACTGGTCGAGAAAGAGCAAGCGGATCCAACTATTAAAGAAGTATTCCAGATTCTGGAGGACCTGAGAGTTCCCCTATCCAATATATTTAAGGCAGTGGGCAATTGCCCCAAAATAGGTCGCAATTTCATCGAGCTTGGTAATTCATTACTGAATCCTGAGTTTATTGATCCGAAGCTGAGAGAACTGGTTATCTTACGGGTTGGAAACCTTCTGCAGTCGGACTACGAGTTCACCCACCACGCACGTATCGGCATCAAGGCGGGTTTAACCATAGAACAGGTTAAAGATCTCGCTGTCTGGAAATCTTCCGACAAATTCAGTGAGATAGAGCGTGCTGTTCTGCAATACACCGATGAGGTCACCCTGAATGTCCGGGTCAGCAATAGCACGTTCGCTGATCTGCGAAGGTTTTTCGATGACCCGGGAATAGTCAAGCTCACAGCAATCATTGGCTATTACGGGATGGTATGCAGAATACTGGAGGCGCTGCAGATAGAGATGGAGCCGTGGGTAAAGTCTTTCACAACATAAAAATGAGAGGGATAAAGTGTTCATAGCAAAAATATCAGGAGGATGGAATGATAGTAATTGACAGGCACACTCATTATATTGCCAGACCCGACTGGGTTTCAGAGGCGGCTTATATGCCCCTAGCCCAATTTTGGGCAGCCAAGGAGGCTGGACGCTCTCCAGAGATGATCCTTCCAAAGCTTCTAAATGGTATAGCTGACGGCACTGGTGGGAAAATGTTCATAGATAACATGGACGCCGCCGGAGTTGATATCTCATTCGTCCTGGCTTCCGATACATGGATACGCAACAATGGCCAGGAACCGCCGATATCGTTTGATAAGCAACTGGAAGGCTGCGCGGAACTGGAGCAGGCCCATAAGGGCAGACTTTATGTCTGGGTTTACGTTGATCCGAGAAGGCCGAAAGCACTGGAATTGTTTGCCAGGGCGATCGACGAATATGGATTCAAGGGTTGCGGAGAGATTTCAGCGGAAGGATTCAACCTCGATGATGAGTTAATTCAGCCAATGTTCAAAAAATGTGCAGATTCCGGTATTCCGGTCGATATCCACATCCGTTCAGGTATGGGCGTTACAACTTTTGGAAGTGACGTTAGCGTAAATAATGCGTCGCATCCCGAGCATGTGAAAAAGCTGGCAAAAAAATATCCTGAAATGAAAATATTCATTGCGCATTCGGGATATTCGACATGGTGGCAGGCAGCCATACAAACTGCCCTTGAGTGCCCGAATTGTTATCTGGATCTTTCCGACTGGAATTACGACCTGCCCAACATGGCCGAGTTCGTGGCCAAGCTCGCTGCGATGAGGGACTCCGTGGGCGCCGAACGAATATTCTTTTCCAGCGACCAGATCTCCGGCCCACGCTTTTGCGGAGAGAAGTCGACGCTGCCGCAATGGGTGAATTTCTTCAAGACGCTCCCCGAGCAGGCCCCCAACTATGGATACCATTTTACTCAGAAAGAGGTTGATCTTATTTTAGGCGGTAACGCACAAAGACTATTTAAGCTGCCTTCTCCTGCAAAGAAATAGAATAATAATATATAGATACCCGGGAGGTTTCTACAGTGGGTTTACTCGATGGAAAAGTTGCAGTGGTCACCGGCGCGGGAGGCGGGCTGGGCAAAGCGGAGTCTTTGCTCTTCGCCTCCGAAGGCGCCAAAATCGTAGTGAATGATCTCGGCGGTAAAACTGACGGAACAGGAGCTTCCGCTTCCCCGGCTGATATAGTAGTCGCCGAAATCAAGAGAATGGGTGGAGAGGCAGTGGCGAACTACGACTCGGTCGCGACCTGGGAAGGGGGAGAGCGTATCATCAAGACCGCGATCGATACCTTCGGCAGGATCGATATACTGGTCAACAACGCCGGTATCGCGCGTAATCGTATGATTTTCAATATGACGGAGGAGGAGTGGGATATCGTGCAGAGGGTGCACCTGTACGGACATTTTTACTGCACCAGACATGCCTGCGCATATTTCCGTCAGCAACGGTCCGGCCGCATCATAAACACCTCCTCTCAGACAGGCCTGGGCAATATGGGGCAGGCTAACCTGGGACTGACCAACTACAGCGCGGCCAAGGAAGGTATCGCCGGCTTCACCCGCACCGTGGCATTAGATATGGCTAAGTACGGGGTAACCTGCAATTGTATACGTCCCATGGCCGCGACACGCATGACCATCTCACCAGATCTGCAGGCGGCCATCGAAAAAGGTTCGCAACAGGACTCAGGCGATACAGTAACCGGTCTCGAGGCGGAGGTGAAAAGGATGTCTCCCGCACATATCGCATCCCTGGTTGTTTATCTTGCCACGGATGCTGCCGCAAACATAAACGGAAAAAGCTTTATGGTAGGCGGAGGTGAAATCGGCCTTTACTCTGAACCAGAAATTGTATCCAGCATTTTCAAGGACGGCATCTGGACAGTGCAAGAGCTCGTGAATATCATGCCCAGGAGTGTTACCAAAGGTCTATTGGCAAATATATAACCGAATAAATTTCAGTTAATACCATTTCTGCACTATATGTATACACATAGCCGCTTCTTCCACGCCGATATTACCTCCACCGTTCTCGGCTAAACCGATGCGTGCCTTCTCGACCTGCCTTTTACCGGCGCCGCCGCGCAGTTGTAGACAAAGCTCGTAAATTTGAGCTAGTCCCGAGGCGCCGATGGGATGACCGCGACACTCCAACCCACCGCTAGTATTGATCGGCTTTTTACCGCCGATCCTGGTCGCGCCCGACTCAGCAAAGGGACCACCTTCTCCCATCGGACAAAAACCCATAGCCTCGGACTGGTGCAACTCAGCCCAGGCCGTAGCATCGTGAAGTTCAGCCAGGTCAATGTCCTTCGGCCCAACCCCTGCCATTCTGTAAGCCTGTTTGGACAATCTCTCGCCAATGTCTTCACCGTCCAATGACCTATCGCTGCCCTGCCCCATCACTGAAGCTATTATTTTAACCGGATGACTGTTCTTCAGCTTTTTCAAGTACTCTTCTGAACAGACAACGGCCGCTGCAGCGCCATCACCGACCGGAGAGCACATCGCTCTCGTCAGAGGATACGCCACAGCCTTATCAGCCAATACTTCCTCTACTGTCATAGATTGCTGGTATTGAGCGAGCGGATTCAAGGATCCGTGCCAGTGGTTTTTCGAGCAAATGACGGCAAGCTGGCGTTGTGTTGATCCGAACCTGTCCATATGCCATCTTGCTCCCATTGCATAAGCGTCCATGAAGATGCTCCTGCCCTCTCCCGGTGCCGATTTATCTTCCGGTAGCTGGATCTTGATCAACTTGTTGAAGTCGGTAATCATATTGATATGTTTTTCCAGGTTTTCTACATCCATGCAGGAAGCATATGCTGAAAGGGACAATGCCTTATCGGGATTGCTTAGCTTCTCCGAACCAAGTACGAGCGCTACATCATACAGTCCTGCACGGATACCGGTGTAAGCAAGATGAAGCGCTGACGATGCTCCTGCGCATGCATTCTCCACATTAACAACGGGTATCTTGTCAATACCCATGCCCCGCATGATAACCTGCCCACGTATGGAGTGCTGGTTTGAGAACATACCCCAGAAGGAATTGGAGAAAAAGACCGCCTGCAAGTCCCTTTTGCCCAGTCCTGCATCCTGCAGGGCGAGCTGTGTGGCGTCTTCGGACATTGTGCGAACGCTCCGGTTGGGCAACTTGCCGAAATTGGTCATGCCGATACCGATGATATAGACATTAGACATACGGGATGAGCCTCCTTGATTACTTGCCTGTAAATAAACTCCTTGGATTGTCCACCATCATTGTGTTGATCTGCTTATCTGTGACTCCCTTCTCTTTTAAAGCAGGCAGTATGCTTTTAGAAACGTAATCTACCCGCCAGTTACTCAGCATCGCTACTATCTCGGGAGGAGCAATATCGCGCAAAGAGCGGCCACACCAGTAATTGCACGTATCATGGGATAACATAATTTTGTCCGCATACCCCAATTTGCATAACTCGGAGATATTTTTGATACAGACTTCATCCTGCGTATACAGAATCATTCCCATGCGGTCAAAACCGACGTAGAATCCCTTATCCAGAATTGCCTTGTAATAGTTCATATCGGTGGAGTTGGATACATGGCCGATTAAAACTTTCTTTTTGTCAGCACCTTCCTTGAGAAAGAGGTCAGCCTGCGCTATTCCGGGATCCGGACCCTCTGTATGCGTTATTATCGGTACACCGGTCTCTTTCTGCGCTATAATCGCAGCTTTAAATACGCTTTCCTCATATGGAGTAACGGTTTCACTGGATGCGACCTTGATGGCGCCTGCCTTCACACCTGTTTTACCGATACCGACATTTATCTCCCTTACAAACAACTCCGCCATCATTTTGGGCATATCCTTGACAAACATGGTCTTGGCCACCCAGTAGGTCGTGGCGCCGGTAGTCCCGTTGAACAGGCCCGTCACACATATAATGTTGATTCCCGACTTCCTGGCCAGTTCTTTATAAAGCTCGGGGTCCCGCGTATAGTCGTTTGGTGTGCAGTCCACTATAGTTCCTATGCCGACCTCCCTGGCAGCCTTACAGACTTCCAGATTGGTCTTCAATGCGGCCTTCCTGTCATACGGAAACATTGTTTCGTCCGTCTGCCAACCGGGCTGCCCGATGATAAAATGTTCGTGCACCAGTGTCTTTCCCAGCTTATCAGGGGCAATGGGTCCCAGCACGGAGTTAATCATCCAATTAAACCTCCTTACTATCAATTAACCCTGGCTAACGATGATTGAAAGCGGCATGCTATAAACCAAAGGCATACCAGCCCGCATCTGCCGTTATGCCCGAATCGGCAGTGATGATCGAGCCGGTTATATACCGCGCTTCATCTGAGGCCAGGAAATATGCCAGGTAGCCTACATCGTCAGGCACCAGCGCCTTATGCATCGGAATGTATTTGAGAAATACATCGACATCGCGATCTGTCAGTTCATCCATCATTTCGGTAAGCACCAGGCCCGGGACAATACAGTTAACGCGGATAGGAATGGCAGCCAGCTCACGGGACAGTACCTTAGTAAATTGATGAACGGCCGCTTTCATCGGACCATAGACTATACCGGGCAATGATTCCAACCCCTCAACAGAGCCGATGTTTATGATATTGCCGCTTTTTTGTGCTTTCATCTCTTTGACTGCTCTGCGAGAACAGTAAAATGTGCCCTTGAAATGAATGTTTATTAGATCATCCACCAGTTTCAGGTCAATATCAGTTATCGGTGCCATCGGTTCGGCAATTCCGGCATTATTAACAAGAATGTCCACTTTGCCGAATTTTTCCATGGTGAAATCAAACAGCTTTTCAACATCCGAAAGAACGCTGACATCGGCTTTCACCGGATAGATTTCAATATCCGCCTTCTTTAATTCCTTGGCTGTTTTCTCAAGTACTTCAAATGTCCTGCCCGCTATCACTACGTCGATTCCCCGTTTTGTGAATATACGGGCAATCCCTTTGCCAATACCTCGACCTCCCCCCGTTATTACTGCAACCTTGTTAGACCTCGCCATTAAAATGTACCTCCCATTAAATTTAATATATATGCCGTGAAAGTTAGCTTCTCTAAGTACCGTGTAGATACATCACTTTTATTTCGTTGAATTCGCCATACGTAATTCCAGATCGATTGTGATTCTATCAGGCAACTATCTTATTTTTCTTCAACCTGGATATATCCGCTTCGCTGTATCCCAGGCCTGATAGCAGCTCTGTCGTATGCTGGCCAAGCGTCGGAGCGGCACATTTGATTTGTGCTGGTGTGTCAGACAAAGTCAGGGGTAAATCCAGCACCCTGGTTTTACCGGACACCGGATGCTCTATTTCTTTGATCATATCTACGGCTTGCACCTGAGGATGCATTGATCCACCGAACAATGTCTCATAGTCATATATCGCAGAGCCCATACCCCCGAGTTCGTCGATCATATTTATCATGTCTTCGCTTTTTTTGTCCGCAAAATACGTTTCGAAAAGAGGCTTCATCTCCTGCGCATCCCTGCCGAGGCCTACAGCTCTCAGCCCCTTATATTTAAACCATGGATCCTCAAGCAATTCACCAAGTCCGACCCTCTTTAAAAACTCCACCCATATATCCAGAGCTTTTTCTATTCCGCCACCAACCCGTCCGATGACAGAAAATACGATCGGCCTATCAAGGGTTGCGTAACCGTGCTCCGCATGGTCATAAGGACCAGTAAAAAACCATCCGCCATAGGTATCAGGGTTGCAGAAAGCCTGTATCCAGTAACAACCCATTTGGATCATAGAGCGCATCGCTGAGATTTCCACTTTCTGACCGATACCTGTCTTCCGCCTGTAATATAACGCTGCCAGGATACCCTGCATGGCATGCAGGCCGCTTCCCATGGCTGCGACATCCACTCCAACCCTTACAGGTTCCTCGCCCATCTCACCCAAATACTGCGTAAAACCTGCCATCCCCTGCAGCTCAAGCTCTGAAGCAGGTCTGTTTTTGTACGGACCGGTCTCGCCAAAACTTGAGATCGAGCAGTACACTACCTGTGATTTATATCGAACGATATCCTCGTATCCCAGACCCAGTTTCTCGGCATAGCAGGAATCGAAGCTCTCGATAAATATATCTGCGTTCCTGGCCAGTTGATATACTATCTCCTTGCCTTGGGGTTTATTGTAATCGACTGCTATGCTTTTTTTATTACGGTTTAAAGACATGAAAAGAGAACTTTCCCCTTTGATAAAGGGGCCAAGCTGTCTGGTAGTATCACCTTCGATACCCTCTACTTTTATTATCTCAGCGCCAAGATCGCCCAGATGCATCGAGCAATAAGGGCCAGCAACATCTTCAGTTAAATCAACGACTTTTATTCCCCCGAGAACCTCTGTCATTTTATCCTCCTGTCAACTCTTAATAATTAAGTTACTTGCAGTGAGCTGACCTCTATGAGTTAAGCATTTTAAGAATCTCATCGCGATTTTGATCCGGTTTGACTGTAGGAGTCATTTTCTCTGCAGGTGTCTTTTTAAAAAGCCATGGCGCTGCATATCCTTTAATTACACCGAACATGCTATCCATATTGAAGAACCATCCATTCGCCTGAATATGCGGATCGCTGATCAGGGCTTCATAGTCGTAATTAAGTCCGCACGGCACATCGCATCTCTTCAGATGCAGCATCCACCAGTATGCAGATTTATCGGCAATTTTTTCCTGAATTAACGGGATCAATTCATCACGGTTTTTTACTCTTAGTGTATTCGTCTTGAACCGTGGATCATTCTGGAGGTTCTGCAACTCCAACGCAGCACACAGCTTCGGCCAGTAGCTTTCTTTCGGTACACTGATATTTACATACTTGTTATCCCAGGTCCTGAATGATTGAGACGGAACGATGTGAACACAGGCGCTTCCCAGCCGTTCAGGATTTTTTCCCGTGGCGAAAAACTCGGAGATGCGTGTTATCTGCATAGACATAGTCGATTGCAGATGCGAGGTCTCGATTTTTTGTCCCCTGCCTGTGATCTCCCTGGCCAGCAATCCGATAAGTGTTGCCGATACAATTGTTAATGAAGCATTAATATCCGCATGCGCCGCATTTCTGAATATCTCCGGCTGACCGCCTTTTTTCCCGGTGACACTGGCAAAACCTGATGCCGCCTGGACAAAATGATCTGCGGCGGCATATTTAGACCAGGGCCCCTTATTTCCATAGGATGTGCTTTCTATGTATATTACTCTTGGATTGCTCTTATTCATTTCATCATAACCGAATCCGATTCTCTCAAGTGCGCCAAGACGGCGGTTATTAATTACTACATCAGCCCATTGAATAAGCTTTTTACCTAACTCCTTTCCTTTATCGCCCCTCAAGTCTAGTATTATGCTTTTCTTATTGAAGTGGCTGCCTATATAAGTCGATCCATAGCCACCTACGGGAGTCCCCACAAATATCAGCCCGTCCAAATTTGGAGGTTCGATCCGGATAGCATCAGCACCCATGAGTGCAAGCAAGCTGCACGCAGCTGGCCCCACCCCGAAAGCGCCAAGGTCAAGTACTTTTATTCCCGCCAATGGTCCTGTCATATCCGGTTACCTCCTCGTACATGGTTTATTTACCATATGACAAAATGCCGGCCTGCATCAGACGATTTCAATCATATTACCTGTCAATGGAGAAGCTGCCTGACGATCTATCGCCTTGCCCGGCAACTTCTCCATTGCTATTTTCATTACTAATGTATGGATTGTTTCTATTTCTCAGCCAAAACGGTGTCGCTTACGAGTTGGCTCTCCTTGGGATAGTATCTCCAGTTGATACCGTAGAAGATTACTGCCAGAAGTGTGACGGGAAGTAACCAGAGAAATCCGGCGCGTATGCCGTCAGCTCCGCCTCCGAGCGCATCTGAAATCGCGCCCACTATTGACGGGCCTATCGAACCGACAACGAAGAAAGCTGTTACGACAATTCCATAGGAGGAATATCTGTGGGAGACCGGTGTGACATCCATTGTTAGAGAGTAAATGAGAGTGCCACATATTCCAACTACGAGCATCAAAACCATTAGTAGTACGCTCATGAGAGGTATTGGAATTGATCCCATCAAATATATTACTGTTCCAACCAGGATAGCAAAAAGCAGTTGAGCAATGGTCATTAAATAAATACGCGCACCCTTTTGCCTCCTGTACCATATATCTGCTATGAAACCACCACCTAATGATCCCAGTATGCCTATTAAAGCAGCAGAGCCCACTATGCCGCCAGCCTGTGCTGCATTTAAGTCATAGGCGCGCATCATGAATGCGGGCAGCCAACCTATCACAGTAGTAAGCATCACTCCGAAGCACATCTGTCCTAACAATGTAAACACATATGATTTAATTTTAAAAAGTGCCAGCCAATCTCTGAAGTATTGCTTGCTGAGCAAGCTTTCTCCTTCCTTTTTAGGGGTTTTATAGTCCTTCAGGAAAAACGCCCAGATACCAAAAATTACGCCGGGTATCGCGAATATAAAAAACGGCATCTGCCACATCCCTGTCGATGTAACTATTATTCCGCCAACTATCATACCGAGAGCGCTTCCGCCGGTGCCGCCAATACCAAAGATACCATTCACCATTGCTCTTTTTGATTTGCTGAATGCCACCGACAGCCAACCCGAGCCGATCGTTGTAAAACCATCTTCACCCAGACCGACGGCCGCCCGGACGAAGAGCATGCTGATAAAATTCGTGCACAGGCCGGTAAGAAAGGTTGTCACGCTCCAGAATAATGCCATTATGCCGGCAAGCTTGCGGCGGCTCCAGCGATCGATAAGAATCCCTAACGGGATTGTAACCGCTCCGACCATTATCTGAAATGCAGTCTGTATTGCTCCAAGCTGCGTATCGGAAAAGCCAAGGGACACTTTAATGTTCTGCAATGTTACAGACAGAATAGCCCTGTCGGCATAGTTGATGATGAACAGAATCATTAATACTATCAGGATGCTGGCCTTCTGCCCATTGGTAATCTTATAGGTCTTTTGTGATTGCGCCGATGACTCGATTGTTGATTCCATACCTCCAATACACTCCTTCGTATTTATTCTACCTTGTTACCGAATTCTTTCATGCGAGACAGTACTTTCTTCTGATTTGGAATAGCTGCAATTAAGTAACGTCGATCTTCCCCGCTCTTGCATCCGAGCTTGATTACCCATTGTTTATTCGACAGTCCTTGCTTTACGCAACTCTTCTATTTGCTTTTCACTGAATCGTAGCTCCTGCAAAATCTCATCAGTATGCTGTCCGGGACGCGGGCAGAATGTTCTGTAACTGGGAGGAGTATCTGATAGTTTCAGGGGGTTACCCAGCTGTTTGATTTTGCCCAGAACAGCGTGTTCTTTTGGCATGACCATCTTGCGACTTATTAAATGCGGGTCATTGACAGCTTCTTCTATGTAGTTAACAGGAGCCAGCATAATCTGTTTTTCTTTGGCCCATTCCCACCACTCATCTTTGGTCTTTGTCAGGAAGACCAACTTCAATATTCCGAATAGCTCATTTCGTTCCTCCTCATTTCGCGGCCACTGGCGGGAAATCAGTTCCTGCTTTTCTATATCCTGACAAAAGTTCTTCCAGAACTGTGGCTCTATACATTGTAAGGTTATATACTCCCCGTCTTTGGTTGGGTAAACAGCGCTGCAGGGTTCTCCACCTGTTGTCATGGTTTTGCCACGCCTTCTCTTCTCACCGGAAGCCAGGTTCACAGAAACGTCAACTGCTATAAAAGAGAACACGGCATCCATATAGCTTATATCGATCAGTTGTCCCTTGCCTGTCTTTTCCCTGGCCAGCAGCGCAAGCAATATACCGGCTAACGGGTACAGAGCAGCTCCTGCAAAATCGGCTACCATATTGCTGGGAAAACAGGGGGGCCCGTCAACTGGACCTATTAGACTCAGGGCTCCCGATACAGCCATAAAGTTTGCATCATGACCCACACAATCGCGATAAGGTCCGGTCTGGCCATATCCACTTACTTGACAATAAATAATCCGCGGATTTATTTGTCTAATGGTTTCATAGCCGATCCCCAGACGCTCCATTGTACCGGCACGTGAATTTTCAATCAGAACATCGATGTTTTCAGCTAATTTACGTATTAAGTCACGCCCCTCCTCGGACCTCATGTTGACTTTGATGCTTCTTTTATTGCGATCCAGAAATGTATAGACAAGCATCAGATCCTCTGCGGCATCCTTAATGTGTTCCGTAGGACTGAAACCTACAGGATCGACTTTGATTACATCGGCGCCAAAGTCCGCCAGATGCATAGCCGCAGTGGCTGGCGGATATCCGCGACATAGGTCTAAAACCTTGACACCTTCCAGAGCTTGTACCATAAATTACCCTCCATTTTTTTATTGCTCCCGGATAAACAACATACCCCTATATTCATCATATTCAGCGACCAGTATTTTTACTGACATTATTCTGCACGCTATTGCTTATTTAAGTGATGCGTTCAGGATTAAATTTGATGATATAATAACATTCTATATAATATATTGTCAACATCGAACTTTATGCTATTGACAATTTAGTTGATCAATGATACTATACAAAATTATCTGATAAGCATACGCTGGAATCTTGTGGAGGTGGAAACAGGATGTATCAAAATAAGGATCCAGAGCTTGAAAAGTATCGAAGGAGGCAGTATGAACGATAAAATCAGTATTACAACGAGTTTCGCCAGGCAAATTACATCCCTGGGCTTTGAAGATATACCCAAGCCGCTGATACAGAAGGTTAAGACCTGCGTTTTTCACGTGCTGGCATGTTCCTTCAACGGTCATCACCTGCCGTGGTCGCAAACCGCCATTAATTACTTAAAGGCTCTCAATACCAAGGGAACTGCTACTTCATTTATTGATGGTATCAGAGCTCCATCCCCGGATGTAGCCTTCGTCAACTCAGTCCTGGCCCACAGCATCATACAGGAGGACCAGCATCTTGCTACAGGCAGCCATCCCGGCACAATGGTTATTCCGGCAGCACTGGCAGTGGGAGAGGAAACAAATTGCACCGGGAAAGATCTCGTAACAGCTATCGTTCTTGGCTATGAATTAATAGGACGGATAGGGGTCAGCGTGATGAGCTTCGAATTTATGAGCAAATTCAGGCCCAGTAGCTTCTGGGGGCCTTACGGCGCCTGTGCCGCTGCGAGCAGGCTGCTTGGTCTTAACCAGGATCAGGCGGCCAATGCTTTGGGCATGGCCGGCAATTTGTCCATGGGATTCCAGCAATGTTTTACTGAGGGAACCGACGATTTTTACTTCCACAACGGTTTTACCTCCAGCAACGGCGTCAGGGCGGCGATGCTCGGTAAAATGGGCATTCATGCGTCGAAATTCATTATCGAGGGGCCGGCGGGATTCTGGAACGGCTACAAAAGGCAACCGGGAGCCGATCGTATACTGGAAGGCTTAGGCCAATCATATGAAATATCGAGTGTATATTTTAAACCGGTCCCGTCATGCGCCATGGTTCAAACAGCAGTACAGCTCGCACACAGAATGTCAAAAACCCGGACAATCAATCCGGAGGAAATTAACAATATAGAAATTAGAACGTTCCAGGCAGCAATGAATTATCCGGGTGTGCACAATCCAGGCCCTTTCACCAATATGTTGCAGGCCAAATTGAGTCTTGAATTTGGCGTTGCTGCCGCGCTGACTTTTAAAGAACTGAATCAGAGCATTTATGATAGATACAATGATCCTCTAGTATCCGGAATAGCGGCTAACTCCGTTATGATAGTTGACGAAAATATAGAAAAGACGTTCTCCCAGACATTCCAGCAGGGCTGCCGGATAAATGTTGTCATGAAAGATAAAAGTGTTATCAGCGACAGTCTGGATAACGTCACTCCCATGACTGATGAACAGGTAGCTGATAACTTTAAAACCCAGGCCAATCGATTTTTGAAGCATAGGCAGGCTGAGGAATTAACAGATAGTATTTATAACCTGGAGAAGATAGAAAATATACGAGAAATGACCAAACTATTTGTTAAAAAATAGTCAGACCTGCTTGATGAGCTTCTCTTATTTCAATTTTAATAGTCTGGTGGAGATAGGGGGATTCGAACCCCCGACCTCTGCGATGCGAACGCAGCGCTCTCCCAATTGAGCTATATCCCCACGGGATTTGTATACTATCAAGGCCTATAAACCGTGTCAAGATTGATGGACTAACGCCTGCGCTGCGGCTTGCGCTTGCCGCCGAAGCGGCCGCCGCCTCCGTGCTTGTCGCGCGGCATGGACTCGCTGATATCGAGCGTCCTTTCCTTGAGTTGCTTGCCCTTGAGCGCAGCGATGGCGGCCGCACCCTCATCCTTGTTGGCCATCTCCACAAATGCAAAGCCCCTCGGCTGACCGCTGTACTTATCCTTGATGATGGACACGGAGGTCACCTCGCCAAAAGGTGCGAACTCCGCCCTGATATCTTCCTCGGTCACATCACGGGCCAGGTTGCCCAGAAAAATATTCATGCGAGCACCTCCAATTTATTTCTCATGCCTCCAACGAGGCTTTTCAAACAGGCCCTGTCCAACGGCAGTGAACGCCGTAACCGGCCTGAAGACAACGTATCAAGTGTCCGGCCCCGCGGCCGGTCGTGAGGTTTAAAGGAAATCCGCTTCTATTTAGCGGATTCAAGTATGATCCTGGCGTCGACCGCTATGGCCCCGTCCTTATAGGCGAAAACCGGGTTGAGGTCGAGCTCCTTGATCTCGGGATTCTTGTCCACGAACTCGGATACTTTGATGATCAAGTCTTCAAGGAAGGGCACGTCGGCCGGATCATGGCCGCGGTAACCTTTGAGTATGGGGAAGCCTTTTATCTCGGTGATCATCTCGGCCGCATCCCTTTTCGTCATAGGGACGATGCGGAAGGAGACGTCCTTGAGCACCTCGACCAGGATTCCGCCCAGGCCGAACATTATGACAGGACCGAACTGGGCGTCCTTGGTCATACCGATAATGACTTCGATGCCCTGTTTGGCCATCTTTTGCACCGAAACGCCGATGATTTTAGCCTTGGGATAGTGCTTCTTGATGCCGGCCAGTATCTCCGTATAAGCCTTGCCCGCCTGCGTGGCGTTCAAAATCGATAATTTCACACCACCGGCGTCGCTCTTGTGCACCACGTCGGGGGAGACAATTTTCATGGCCACGGGATAACCCAGCTTGGCGGCTATCTCCACGGCCTCAGCCTTGGATGTCGCCAGCCTGGTCTCGACCACGGGTATGCGCGCCGCCTTGAGCAATTCCTTGGACTCTATCTCGGTCAGGAGGGTCCTCTTCTCCTTCGCAGCCTTGGCCATAATCTCAGCTTTTGTCATCGTATATCTCCTCGTTAGTTTGGGATAGCCGGCGCATCACGACGCGGAAAAACGGCTACATTTTAGCCAATCTATAGTCCGATTGCAAAATGCCTGCATAACATTATATCATTACTTGTTTTGAACAGGGGCCCGCACGGCCCCGATACCAGAGAGGGCTGTTGAGCGTTGAAATTATTATGCATATCGGGCAGCCCCCGCCGCGGAGGCAACACCGACCGCCTGCTGAACGAGGCCATCATAGGAGCAGCCGGCAAGGGCGCACAGATCAAGCATATCGTGCTGGCCGACCTGGATATCGCACCCTGCGCCCACTGCGACGGCTGCATCCAGACCGGGGGACGCTGCGTGATGGAAGACGACATGCAACAGATACATGCGGATATCAGGGAGTACGACCGCTTCATCGTGGCCTCGCCCATCTACTTCATGGGCCTCACCGCCCAGGTCAAGGCCATGATCGACCGCTGCCAGGCCCTGTGGGTGATCAAGAACCTGTTGAAATTGCCCGTCGGCCTGAATAAAGGCACGGCTCGCAGGGGCGCGTTCATCTCCGTCGGGGCCACCGGCTACAGCAACCTGTTCACAGGATCGATCGTCACCATGAAGAGCTGGTACAAGACGCTGGATATCGAGTACGCCGATGAGCTGCTGGTACCCGAAATGGACAGATACAACGCGTCTGCCGGACGGCAGGAACTCCTCTCCCGGGCGCGCTCACTGGGCCGGCAGATCGTAGAGAATTAATTAAAAATCTCAAGGAGGCACATATGGATTTCTTTTTAACCGAGGAACAGAAGATGTTCCAGGCCATGGTGCGCGATTTCGCCACCAACGTGGTGAAGCCGGAGGCCGTAAAGATCGACGAGGAGGGCAAGTTCCCGGCCGAGATATTCAAGAAAGCCGCCGAGCTGGGCCTGTTCGGCATCACTATCGACGAAAAATACGGCGGCAGCGGCGGCGATTACCTGTCCATGACGATCTGCTGCGAAGAGCTGGCCAAAGCCTCGGGCGGACTGGCCGCCATCTTCCTGGCCAACCTGTCGCTGGCCTGTTACCCCATCTACAAGTTCGGCACCGAGGAGCAGAAAAAGAAATACGTGTCGGCCGTCGCCAAAGGCGAGAAGATCTGCTGCTTCGTGCTGACCGAGCCGGGGGCCGGCAGCGACGCCGGCGCGACGCAGACCACGGCGACCAAAGAAGGCGACAAGGTCGTGATCAACGGCAACAAGATATTCATCACCAACGGCGCCGAGGCCTCCATCGCGGTGGTCTTCGCCATGGAAGATAAGTCCAAGGGCACCAGGGGCATCTCCGCTTACATCGTGGAGAGCAACACTCCGGGCTACTCGGTGGGCAAGCTGGAGCACAAGATGGGCATTCACGGCTCGTCCACGGCGGAGCTCGTATTTGAGAATTGTAAGATACCCGCGTCCAACCAGCTGGGTGAATCGGGCCGCGGCCTCCGCTACGCCATGGAGTCCATCGACGCCAGCCGCGTCACCGTGGCCGCCCAGGCGCTGGGCATCTCGCAGGCCGCCTTCGAAGACGCGCTGGCCTACTCGCAGACGCGCGTCCAGTTCGGCAAGCCGCTGTGCCAGCACCAGGCCATACAGTGGATGCTGGCCGATATGGCGACGCAGATCGACGCCGCAAGATTAATGGTCTACCGCGCGGCCTGGCTGAAGGACCAGAACCTGCCCTATATGAAAGAAGCGGCCATGGCCAAGCTCTACGCCGCCGAGGTCTCCAATTTCGTCACCAACAAGGCCCTGCAGATACACGGAGGCTACGGCTATTGCAGGGACTATCCCATGGAGCGCTACCTGCGCGACGCCAAGATAACCGAGATTTACGAAGGGACTTCCGAGATGCAGCGCATGACCATTGCGCGCGCCATCACAACTCAGTAAAGAGATCTGAATAAAACGGCTAACGCCTGGCGGCTCCGCGCAGTTCAGCGACGCTGCGGATACCCTCGGCCTCGAGGTATTTCGCAAGATCGTCCACCACAGCCAGCGTCGCGCGCGGGTCGGCCAGGCCGGCCGTTCCCACCTGGATTGCGGTCGCGCCCGCCAGGATGAACTCCAGGGCGTCCGCCGCGTTCATGATACCGCCGCATCCGATAACAGGTATTTTGACGCAGCCCGCCACCCTGTAGACCATCAGCAGCGCGATCGGCTTGATGGCGGGGCCCGACAATCCGCCGTTAATATTCCCCAGCGCAGGCCTGCGCTGCTTCACATCTATGGCCATGCCGCTGACCGTGTTGATCAGCGACAGCGCGTCTGCGCCCGCCTTCTCCACCGCCTGAGCGATGGATACGATATCCGTCACGTTGGGGCTGAGCTTGACCATGACCGGCAGCGAGGTGGCCTTTTTAACGGCGCGGGTGACTTCTGCAGCCGTGGACCGATCGGTGCCGAACTGCATCCCGCCTCTGCTCACGTTGGGGCAGCTTATATTCCCCTCGATGCCGCCGACACCCGCCACACCCTCGAGTTAGGCCGCCACCATGGCATATTCATCGACAGAGTTGCCGGCGATGTTGACCAGCACCGGCACGCTCCATTTAGCCCACATGGGCGCCTTCTCCGCTATCAGTGCCTCCACGCCGATGTTCTGCAGGCCCACCGAGTTTAAAACGCCGCCCGTGACCTCGATGATGCGCGGTTGGGGATTGCCGTCGCGCGGCTCCAGCGTGGTGCCCTTGCAGATGACGGCGCCGAGTTTATTCACGTCGACCAGGTCGCCGTATTCGTCCCCATATCCCCAGGTGCCAGAGGCGGCCATCACGGGATTGGCCAATCGAAGGGTAGAGGTGATATGAACGCTGAGATCAGCCTTCTTACTCATATATTGACGTCCGGCCTCAGCTTTTTAACCCTGTTGACCTTGCCCTGCATCGTCAATTTCCGGTCGCAGCGGTCGTCTATCTTTAGCGTGGTTACGACGCGCAGCGCCCCTTTTTTAAAGGGAACCTCGTGCATGGCCCGCGTGACCTTGAGCACCTGGTCCAGCGGACCCTCCAGTATGGTGCCCATGGGCGTTAGGCGGTGCTTTACGCCGCTGTTCCCGATCAGCACGTCCATGCAGCCGGCGACATACTCGCTGACGCTCGCGCTGCCGGTCCCCAGCGGCACGACCGATATCTCGGCAACGACATTTCTCTTATTCATGACTGCTCTTTTTTATCTATAGTATATACAAGCTCACCGCGAAATTACAGGCACTTCCGGTCAAACGCACAGCCGTTACAAATATGCTAAAATTTTATATCTGCAGGTTGAACGGCTCAAATGGAGAGTAGCACCTATCACATCAGGAATATGGCCGACAGGGACATTGCGCAGGCCCTGGAGATCGACCTGGACGCCTTCCCCAGCCAATGGCCGCATCCGACCTCGAGCTCTTTCCACCATGAGATGCGCAACAAGCTGGCGCACTACGTTGTGATCTGCCGCGGCGGCGGCGCGGCGGCGGACAACGGCCATCGAGTCATCGGACTGAGAGAGGTGCTATTATATTTCAAGCAGATATTTTCTCGCGACCGTATCACCGGCACGCCCGCAGCCGCGGAATACCTGGTGGGCATGGCGGGTATCTGGATGATGGTGGACGAGGCGCACATCGTGACCATCGCCGTGAGGAGGTCGCACCGACACCAGGGGCTGGGAGAGTGGCTGCTGATCAGCCTCATCGAGCTCTCCAGGAAGCTGCGGGCCAAATATGTTACGCTGGAGGTGCGCGAGTCCAACAGGACCGCGCAGGCGCTTTACGAGAAATACGGCTTCACCAGAGCCGGCACGAGGAGAAAATATTACTCGGATAACGGAGAGGACGCGCTGATCATGACCACCTGCGAGCTGGATTCGCCGTCCTACCTTGAAAGGCTGCAAAGGCTCAGGCAGGAGCACAACGCCCGCTGGAGCCATTGCGCCGTATGAAAATGAACTGAAATGGAGAATCGATTATGGGTGAGATGAAAAGTTCGTGGCAGATAGCCATGGAAAAGGCCGAAAAGCTGGGCAAGGTCAGCCCGGAGGAGATCAACAGCATAAAATACGTGCCCGAGGGGAACAGGATCGCCTCCCAGTACCTGCAGGATGAGAAATCGGACCTGATGGCCGAGCTGGCAAAGTTCCCGGCCGGCGACGCCGCCGTGCACGTTAAAAAGGGCATCGACGAGATACTGCTGCGCAACATCAGCCTGCCCCACAACGAGGAGGACATGCGCCGCACCAACCGCGCCATGGCCGGGTTGCGGCTGATCAAGGAAAACAAAAAACAGCTCGAGACCGCTCTGGGGCTGATCAACAACCTGCTCAACCAGTACCAGCAGGCGCTCAAACAGACCTACGAGGAGTTCAAGAAGAAGGCCGAGATGACCATACAGCAGGCCTCGCGCAGCCCGCGCCCGCAGCGCGGCGACCAGATGCCGCTGGAGCAGAGGCTTCAGTTGCAGATACAGGAAGAGTGGCGCCAGATACACAGCGAGCTGGACGCCCAGTACGGCAAGGCGCTGGACGAGCACAAGCAGAAGATCAGGGACATCGCCTGAGTGTACCTTATCAGGCCCGGAAAGCGCGCTCCTTCCAGAACGGGTAGAAATCAGGCATGTCGCTGCTGACCTTCATGGGGAATTTAGGGGGCCGCTTCTCCAGGAAGGACGCCACTCCCTCCATCACGTCTTTCTCGCCGTAGATCCAGTTCAGCGCTTTGGTCTCCAGTATATGGGCCTCCATGGGATGGTCCGCGCCCAGCATCTTCCACATCAACTGCCTGCAGATGGCCACCGATATGGACGAGCTGTTGTCGGCGATGCCGGCCGCTATCTCCCTGGCCCTGGGTATCAGGTCCTCCGGCTCCACCAGCTCGCTCACCAGCCTCTTCTCGTAGGCCTCCTGCGCGCTGAAGACGCGCCCGCTGTAGACCCATTCCGCCGCGGCCCCCATGCCCACCAGGCGGGGCAGAAACCAGGTGGCGGCGCCGTCCAGTATGATGCCCCTCCTGGCGAAGACGAATCCCATCTTTGCGCCCTTAACCGCTATACGCACGTCCATGGGCAGCGTCATGGTGATGCCGAAGCCCACGGCCGGACCGTTGATGGCCGCTATGACCGGCTTTTTCATATCGTAGATGCGCAGGCAGACCACGCCCCCCTCATCCCGGCGGGGAGCGTTATCCGCCTTGCCCGTGAACCTGTCGTGAAACGAGTCCAGCTTGCTCTCGTCCGACAGGTTGGCGCCGGCGCAGAAGGCCCTGCCCGCCCCCGTCACGATAACCACGCGCACGCTGTCATCATTGTCGGCCCGGTCGAAGGCCGCGGCCAGCTCGGCGCAGGCGGACGAATTGACCGCGTTCATGATCTCGGGCTGGTTGAGCGTCAGCATCAGTATATTGTCGGATACCTCGTATTTAAGATAGTTGAACTCCATTTGCCCTCCTTATGTAAAGCGAAGATATATCACGGCCTTACCCGCCGGCCTGCTATTATAAATTATTGCGATATCAAATGGCAGACACATTTGTTATAATGCGATTATGCGATACACCGCAGCCGCAGCCGTTGTTGCGCTGTCCCTCGTGCTGGTCATTCTGCCGGCCGCGGGCTGCGGGTCCTGCGCGCCCGACCCGCTGCCGGGCGGCGTGAAGATTTACTCGGGAGACAAGGCCATGGAGACGGAGCCGGAGCAGCCGCCGCAAACCCCTCCTCCGCAGCCGGTGACCCAGCCGGCAATACAGACCAAAGAGCGGCATGAGACCGTCACGGACGCCAACAGCGTGTTCTCCATCGGTGCGCCCGCCGTCGGCTACATCGAGGAGCGCTGGGTCACGACGCAACAGCCGGTGAATTTCTGGTTCGAATACCTGACGCCCGACATGTCGCTGACGTTGAACGGTGTGCCTGTGGAGATAACCACCCGCTACGGCGCGGGCAAGACCGCGTTCACAACCGGCGTCACCAGCTTCAGCTACGTGATGAAGTACACTTCCACGCAGCAGCTTTCGTACAACCTGCGCATCGTGCCTTCGACCCCGGGCGCGTCGGTCCCCATGGTTACCAGGGAGACCTGGATCGCGCCCTAATCCTGGTCCACCAGCTCCATGGTGTGCGCGATCTCTTTCCAGAGCGGCAACCTCTCAGGCGCGATGTCCAGCGGCGCCACTCCACCGAATAATATGTAACGGTTACCTTTCTTTATACCGTAGACATAGACCTGAGACGATATCTTGGTTGCAGACTTGGCATCATACAGATATTCGAAAGCCGGCGTGACCCCGTCCGCCAGCGTGGTGGCATTATCGCTGGCAACCACTTTGGGACTGGCCCCGCCGCCCGACAATCTAATAGACTTGGCCCACTCGAAGGCTACGGAGTCGGCATCCACTCCGAAAGTGCTCACAATATACACCCTGATTGTATTGGCGTCCGGCGTTGAGGGAGACGCAACCGCTCCGAAGACCGAGTCCGGCAGAGCTTGCTGCTTATATTCCTTGGGATACCTGACCCTGAAATCATAGACGTCGTTGAAATATTCGTTGTAGTCCCAGGGCGGCAGCGGAGTCTCTTTTTTAGCCGCGGCCGCGGCCTCGGCGGCTGTGGGAGCGGGCGGTGCGATGACCATGGTCACCACCACATTTTGCGGCGAGTTCCTCGTCCCGGCGCCCGCGATGGTGATATTTTCCGTATATGTGCCGGGCTCCAGTCCGGCGGGGGCGATGAAGACATCAAGTGTTTTGCTGTAGCCTTTCTCCAGCGCTCCGTCCATCTCGGTCAACCATATCCAGGGCACGGTCTCCCTGGCAGCCCAGGCCATCACCCCGCCGCCCTCGTTCATAAAGGTGATCGTCCTGGTGACGGTCTTGCTGTCGCCCTGATTAAACTGCACATTAATGGCCAGCGAGTTGATGCCCAGCCTGGGCGATACAACCGCAGGCTCCTCCTGTGTCGCTGCCGGCGTAGCCGCGGGCTCGGCGCAGCCGGCGATCAACAGCGAGACTATTACCAATGCCATGCAGATGTTGTTTCTGATACTATGACTATAAACCTTCGTAAATAGTTTCCTCATGATTAAATTATAACAGGCCGGGCAAATAGCGCTGCGGCTTCCGGCGCAAACAACCGAAGCCCGCAGCTCCCGTTGAAACGATATATACCCATGGAGTATGCTGTAACCGTGATGGGGCGCAGGGCGTAATGGACAGGCATCTCAGTCTGAAGGCGGGACGCAACAGCTACCGCATACCGCTGTCGCGCGTGCACACGCTGGTGCTGGGCAGCGGCGCCGCGGGATTGAACGCGGCCGTGCAGCTTCACATCAGCGGCGTTAAAGATTTAATGATCGTCAGCGAGGGGCTGTTGATGGGCACCTCGATCAACACCGGCAGCGATAAGCAGACCTACTACCGCTTGTCTATGTACGGTTCCCAGGCTGATTCGCCGCGCGACATGGCGCAGACCTACTTCGACTGCGGCTCCATGCACGGCGACCTGGCGCTGGTGGAATCGAGCCTGTCGCTGCAGGGCTTCATCAACCTGGTCAACCTGGGCGTCCCCTTTCCCCGCGACGAGTACGGGCAATTCGTGGGCTACAAGACCGACCACGATCCGCGTCGGCGCGCCACCTCGATCGGGCCCTATACCTCCAGGAAGATGTGCCTGACGCTGATCGACCGGATCAGGGAGTCAGGCATCAGGGTACGCGAAGGGCTGGAGGCGGTCGAGCTGTTCACGACGGGCGGTGAATCCCCCCGCGCGGCCGGGCTGTTGTGCGTGGACCGGGACGGACATTTCGAGGCCTTCATCTGCGAGAACCTGGTCTTCGCCGTGGGCGGACCGGGCGGGCTGTATAAAGCCAGCGTATATCCCGTTCAGCAGTCCGGCGCCATCGGGCTGGCGCTGATGGCCGGCGCCTGCGCCGCCAACCTGCCCGAATCGCAGTTCGGCCTGGCCTCCACGGCTTTCCGCTGGAACGTCTCGGGCACGTACATGCAGGTCATACCCAGGGTCGTCAGCCGTGACGCCGACGGAGTCTCGGACGAACAGGAATTCCTGCTGCCCTATTTCCGGTCCCCCGCCGCCATGCACGGGACGGTCTTCCTCAAAGGCTACCAGTGGCCCTTCGACGCGCGCAAGGCTATTGATGGCTCGTCGCTGATCGACATACTGGTCTACATCGAGACGGTGGTTAAAGGCCGCCGCGTGTTCCTCGATTTCCGGGCAAACCCCGCGGGCTACAGGCTACTTGAATTGCCCGGCGAGGCCCGAGCCTACCTGGAGAAGTCCGGTGCGCTGCAGGATACGCCCATCCACCGACTGCTGCATATGAATCCGGGCGCCGCCGAGCTCTATAAAAACCACGATATAGACTTGATGCAGGAGCCGCTCGAGGTGGCCGTCTGCGCGCAGCACAACAACGGCGGGCTGGCCGGAAACATCTGGTACGAGTCGACCAACATCAAACACCTCTTCCCCATCGGCGAGGTCAACGGCTCGCACGGCGTCACGCGTCCCGGCGGCGCCGCGCTCAACGCAGGGCAGGTGGCCGGCTTCCGCGCCGCCGAGTTCATAGCCAACCGCTACGGGGAATGGAGCCTGGACGATGACGAAGCCGCTCAGGCCGTTAAAGAATGCGCGCAGGGCGTCATAGATTATACTGAGCTGTGTCTCAAGGCCCGCAATTCCTGGGAATCGGAACTGGAACAGGTCCGCGAGCGAATGTCGCGTTCGGGCGCGCATATACGCAGCATGGAGTCGCTGAACAGGGAGTGTCCGCAGGCCCGGGAGCAGGTCCGCCGGTTGATGGGGTCCGGCTGCGCGGTCGAAAGCAGGGAGCAGATCGGGCATGCCTTCAGGGTCAGGCAGCTCGCCTTCGCGCAGGCGGCCTACCTGGACGCCATCCGCTACGCGCTGCAGAGCGGCGCGGGCAGCCGCGGGTCTTCCATCGTGCTGGACCCCGCGGGCACAAAGGTGCACGAGATGCTGGACGACTCCTGGAGGATCGCCGCGGAGGACACGTCGTTCAGGAGCAAGGTGCTCGAGACCCTGTGCGATAGAAAAGGCGAGATGAATCATCGCTGGGCGCCATGCCGCCCCATACCCGAGACCGACGCATGGTTCGAAACGACCTGGGCCAGGTTCCGCAGCGGTGATATCTACTTCCGCTGAGATTCACCCGCGGGACTGCATCCGCCGCCGGCCGCACTACTGTATGGCCTTCTTGATACGCTTCAATTCCTCCGCCTCCGGCAGCTCCCTGTAATAATCGTCCAGCGGATAGCATCCCGAGACAAGCCCATGGCGCGGCGCGGTGGTGCAATCGCTGAAGGTCCGGCAGATGCGGCTGCGGTCCAGCGGACGTCCCGCCAGCACATCCGAGGGAAGCCCCGGATAGGACAGCGTGGAGCGTCCCAGCCCCACGAAGTCGATCATGCCGGACTCAACCACGGCCTGCGCAACGTTGGGTATCCACTCCTGCAGGTAGCTGTATCCCGATCCCACGCAGAGCATATCCGGCGCGGCGGCTTTCAGTTCTGCCGCGACACGCATATGCCGCGCCACCCCGGCCAGAGGGTCCTCGGGAGGCAGATAGCCGTCCGAGGGCGGGTACCAGGCGGGACGTATAATATGCGGATTATAGTAGGGGCTGCCGGCCGAGAAGTTGACCAGCTCAACGCCCATCTCGTCCATCATCTTAATCAGCGCCAGCGGCTCGTCCGTTTTTACCTCCCCAGGCTTATCCGGATCTCCGCCGAAGGCATAGGGGTAACGGCCGTTTTCATCGCGGTACTCGATCATGCGGCCGACTTTGTTATCGTCCGGACGGAAGGGCGGCATGTCGAAGCTGCTGAACCTGACCCCGATCCTGAGGCCGGGGCATTCACTTTTGATACCCGCCACTATCTCGCGCAGGAAGCGGGCGCGGTTCTCCAGGCTGCCTCCGTATTTGCCCGGGCGTGTGACCGCGCTGAGGAACTCGTGCCCCAGGTAGCCGTGGCAGTGCTTGATATCCACGAAATCGAATCCGACGGCCAGGGCGCGCTTTGCTGCCTGCACATAGTCCCCGATCAGGCCGTCGATCTCGGCGTCGGTCATTACAGGGTAGTCCTCAGCTATTCCGAACAGCTTATCCAGCAGGGGATGGTGATACAGTATTTTCGGCTCGAGCTTGTTTTTCTCGTTGGGACGGCTGAAGCGTCCCGAGTGCGTGAGCTGCAGCCCGACTAGCAGGTCGTCGGTCCGGCCGTGAAAAGCTTCATGTTCTTTGGTCAGCGTCGTGCGCAGCTCTTCCAGGTCGCGCATGGTGTAATCGACTATCATCAGCTGGTTGGGATTGGCCCGTCCATCCGGCCTGACGGCAGCGGCCTCGCCGCCCCAGATCAGCTTGGCGCCGCTCAGGCCGAACTTCCTCCAGCGCCGGTAGACCGGGTCGGTGGGCCGCCCGTCCACGGTGCAGTCCCATCCCTCCATCGGCTGCGCGCAGAAGCGGTTGCCGATGGTCCTGCCGTCCTTCAGTTTATACGGCTGCGCCAGCGGGCCGGAGGGGGCCGGGACTATTTCGGGGCTGACGGGGATTTCGATGCCCAGCGAACGAACATAGTCGCGAAACTCCGCGAGCGTCTTCAGCTGTGCTATGCGAGTGTACACCTTATTAATCCGTGATGCGGTTTATGAGATGGCAGGCTTGCCGGCACGGGCCTTCTTTATCCAGCCCAGCACCTTTCTCGCTGTCGCGGTGATCGCGGTGTAATCGCCCGCTTCTATAGCTTTGGCGGGGAAGAGCTTGCCGCCCATGCCGACGCAGCATACGCCGGCCTTGAACCAGCCGGTTATGTTCTCCTCCGTAGCATCCACACCGCCGGTGGGCATCAGCCTGGCCCAGGGCAGGGGCGCCAGCACGTCCTTCACGAAAGCGGGGCCGCCGACTGCTGCGGCGGGGAAGACCTTGCATATCTCCACGCCCAGCTCCTCGGCGCTGGATATCTCCGACACGGTTGCGCAGCCCGGGCAGTAGGCAACCTTGCGCCTGTTGCACAGTCGCGCCACCTCGGGATTGAGCGCCGGACCCACGATGAAGCTGGCGCCCATCTGTATATAAAGCGCGGCCGTGGCCGGATCGATGATGGAGCCGGCCCCCAGTATGATGCGGTCGTCGTTTTTAAAATGCATGGTCAGCTCTTTAAACACCTCGTGAGCGCGGTCCCCCCGGTTGGTGAACTCGAAGCAGCGCACGCCTCCCGCGATGCAGGCCTCGACCACCCTGGTCACGGTCTTGCTATCGCTATGGTAGAACACGGGCACCAGCCCGCTCTCCACCATGGCGGTCAGGACTTTGAGACGAGAGAATTTAGCCATTTCACCTTTCCTCGCTATCGTATTAACGGCTGACGCGTCCCGACGCGTCGCCCTTGAGCAGCTTCTCCACCTCGGCGATGGAAACCAGGTTGAAATCGCCGTAAATGGTATGTTTCAGCGCCGATGCAGCCACGGCGAAATCCAGCGCCTTCTGCGGGTCGGACGGACTGGATATCAATCCGTAGATCAGGCCGCCCGCGAAGCTGTCCCCGCTGCCGACCCGGTCCACGATGTGCGTGATATCGAAATTCGGCCCCCGGTAGAATTTGCCCGCATGCCGGAGCACGGCGCTCCATGAGTTGTGAGAGGCGGAGAAGGAGCCGCGCAGCGTAATCGCAATAGTCGTCAGGTTTTTGAACTTTTTCGCCAGCGACTCGCAGACGAAGCGATACCTGTCAGCGGATACCTTGCCTCTGGAGATATCGGCCCCGGGAGCTTTAATGCCGAAGACCTTTTCGGCATCCTCCTCGTTGCCGATGGCCGCGTCGCAGTACGAGACCAGCTCCCGCATGACCTCGCCCGCCGGTTTCCCCCACTTCCACAGTTTGGCGCGGTAGTTCAAATCGCAGGAGACGGGGATGCCCAGTTTGCGCGCGGTTTTGACCGCCTGCAGGCACGTTTCCGCCGCGCCCGAAGAAACGGCGGGCGTGATGCCGGTCCAGTGGAACCATCCCGCGTCTTTGAATATCTTACTCCAGTCGAACATGTCCGGCGTCACCGTTGCGAAGGAGGAGTCCGCCCTGTCGTAGATCACCCGGCTGCCGCGCATGACCGCGCCGGTCTCCAGGAAGTAGATGCCCAGGCGGCTGCCGCCGCGCTGGATATGGCGGGTGCCCACGCCGTACCGGCGCAGGCACTGCAGGCAGGCTTCGCCCAGGTCGTTGGAGGGAAGCCGCGTGACGAAATCGGCTTGCAGCCCGAAGTTGGCCAGGGAGACCGCCACGTTGGCCTCGCCGCCGCCGTAGGAGGCATCGAAGCTCTGCGCCTGTCCGAACCTCAATTGTCCCGGCGTCGCCAGGCGGAGCATGATCTCCCCGAAGGTTACTACTTTTTTCATCTCATTCCTCTACAAACGCTGTATATGAAATCCGCCGTCCACGTCGATCACCTGTCCCGTGGAGAACGGCAGGCAGCCCTCCGCGATGGCGACCACCGCGCGCGCGACGTCCTCGGGCCGGCCCCAGCGCTTGATGGGCGTGACTCCGCCGGCGATCAGTTTGTCGTACTTGCCCTTGACCGCCTCCGTCATGGGCGTGCGGATGATGCCGGGACGTACCTCGTACACGTTGATGCCTTCCGCGGCCAGGCGGTCGGCGTAGAGCAGCGTGCTCATGGCCAGGGCCGCCTTGGAGATGCAGTACTCGGCGCGGCTGGGACTGCTGGTATAGGCGCTGATCGAGCCGATATTGACGATCACGGCCGATTTGATCACCTTTTTTTTGATCAGTTGAATCATCTTCTTCGCTACGAGCTGCGAGAGGAAGTAGGGCCCGACGGCATTGACCGCCATCACCTCCCCCAGGCTACTTTCTGTGATCTCGAGCATATCCCTGCGCACGCGCGGCGCGATGCCCGCGTTATTGACCAGCAGGTCCACCCGTCCGTATTTCTTAATTGCCGCGTCCAGCAGTTTACTTCGGTCGGCCGCCGAGGTGATATCGGCTGTAACGATCAGTCCATCCGAGCCTGCCTTACGCACCAGCCTGAGCGTCTCATTCGCAGGCTTTTTATCCCCGATATCGTTGATTACGGTCGTCCAGCCGGCTGCCGCCAGCCCGACCGCGATGCCGCGTCCAATGCCCCCGCCGGCCCCGGTGATGATCGCGATCTTCGCTTTTTTAACCATTTTACCCGCTCTCGCTGTGCAACCTCACACTGGAATTGAGCATATCATTTCAGGTGCTTCATCCGCAACTGAGCAGTGCATCATTTTGAATCCAAATGTATATGCTGAACATTTAAGATAGTAAATACCTGTTGACATGTGATATCATTATTGATACCATGTGATTGAATGACCGATGCAATAGCGAAGATAGTAAAACAGATGCGGGGGAATCCGCAAAATATCAGATTCAGCGACCTCTGCAGAGTTTGTGAATACTATTTTGGTAGCCCTCGGCAGAGGGACAGCAGTCATTGTATTTATAAAACGCCCTGGCAGGGCGATCCCCGCATAAATATACAGGATGACAATGGTAAGGCAAAAGTATATCAGGTTGGACAGGTTTTAAGAGCTATAGCTAAATTGGAGGCGCAAAATGGTGACAAAGATTAAGAAAAACACTGACCAGTATACATATCGTATTACCTGGTCCGAGGAAGATAAGGAATTCGTCGGTTTATGTGCCGAATTCCCCGGTCTGAGCTGGCTGGCGAAGACCCCCGAAGCGGCACTGCAGGGCATACGCAGGGTGGTGGCGGAAGCAGTTACAGATATGCAGTCCAACAAAGAAACCGTTCCTCAGCCGCTTGCGATCAGGCGCTATTCAGGCAGACTGATGGTGCGTATTCCGCCGCACATCCATCGGGAGTTGACCATACAGGCAGCGGAAGCTAAGGTCAGCATCAATCGTCTCATCAGCTCCCGGCTGGCTTCAGTGTAAATATTCCTCCCGGCCATCAGTCATATTGACACTCGAATTACAAAGTGTAGTACACTATGAACCGGTGAGCCAAAATATCCTGCTGGTAACGTCCGGATTCTTTCATCCGCCCTATGCGGGGAGGCTGGCCCTTCACGAAGCGCTGGGGCAGCTGGACGGTTTCACCTTCCGGCATGTGCCGTCGCTGGAGAAACTCCCCGCCAACCTGGAGCAGTACTCCGCCATGGTGCTTTATTATCATCACAAGACCATATCCGACGCGGCGTTTACGCGCTTTGAGGGTTTCACGGCGGGAGGGGGCGGGGTGCTGGCGGTGCACTCGGCCACGGCCTCGTTCAAAGACTCCCCGCCCTACTCGGAGATACTGGGGGGGCGTTTTTCCGGGCACGGTCCGCTGGAGAGTTTCGAAGTCCGCAGCCGCAGCTATAACATTTTCCGCGGCATCGAGCCCTTCACCCTCAGGGACGAACTGTATCTGCATGAGCTTGAGCCGGGCATCGACGTCCATTTCACGGCCATGCACGGAAACGGCGAGACGCCGGTGGTCTGGACGCACCGCTATAAGCAGGGCAGGATCTGTTACGTGGAGCCGGGACATACATCCAATAGTCTGAAACATCCCGCCGTGCAGGAGATACTGCGGCGCGGATTGCAGTGGGTTTGCGGCGCGGAGTAACGGCAGGGGCGAAAGCCATGAAAATGAACGTTGGGATGGTCGGCTGCGGCGACATCGCCGGCTACACGGCCTTCTTTATGCGCCTCAACCGCGGGATAAAAATAGTCTGCTGCGATATATCCCCCGGGCGCGCCGCCGCCTTCGCGCGGCGTCACGGCATTAAACAGGTCTTCACCGATTACGCCGCCATGCTGTCCCAGGCCAGTCTGGACGCCGTCTACCTGGCCGTCCCGCACAACCTGCATTTCGAGACGATCAAACGGGCTATAGAAGCCGGCAGGCACGTGCTGGTGGAGAAGCCGCTCACGCGCACATACGCCGAGGGCGTCGAGATCGTTAAAATTGCGCAGAAGGCCGGCCTCAAGCTGGCCGTCAACTACCAGTACCGCTACGACGCCGGCATATATCGTCTGGCGGGCGCCGCGCAGAGCGGACAGCTGGGCGAGATACGCTACGCGCGCATCAATATCCCCTGGCACCGTGACAGCAAATATTTCGAAAATTCGCCCTGGCACAAGAGCATCGCGCAGGCGGGCGGCGGCACGCTCATCACGCAGGGCAGCCACTTCCTGGATGCCGCCCTGTGGGCCTGCGGGAGCCGTCCCGTATCCGCGGTTGGCACGACCGCACAGCGCGTCTTTAAGGACGTGGAGGTGGAGGACCTGGCCATGGGCGTGATCGAGCTGGGTAGCGGCGCCCTGATCGAGATATGCAGCTCGATGGCGGCGGCGAAGGAGGGGGCGGTATCCGTCGAGCTCTACGGCTCGAAGGCCACCGCGGTCTATACGGACCGTCCCTGGCCGCGCGTGCGTTTCAGCGGCGGCAGTGTAAAGACGAGTAACGTGCCCGTCTTCGGATTTCACGCGCTGCAGCGCAGTATCGAGGGCTTCAGGCGCTGGGTGGACGGCGGGGCGCCCCACCTGGCGGCGGGCGGCGCATCGCTGCCGGTGCTGGCAGCGGTGGAGGCCATTTACCGCTCGGCGCAGAGCGGTAAACGTGAGAAAGTGGAAAGCACATTTGAATAATAGATAACGAAGGAGCGGAAGATGCAAAGCAGGAGCGAGAAACTTAGCTGGTGGACCAAAATCGGCTACGGGCTGGGCGACATTTACGGCGGAGGCTCGGTGGTGATGCTCAGCTTTTACTATCTGATCTTCCTGACCGACGTGGTGCAGATCGCGCCGGTGCTGGCGGGCACGGCCATACTGGTCAGCAAGATCTACGACAGCATCACCGACCCCTTCGAGGGGCTGATCGCCGACCGCACGCGCACCAAAATGGGACGGCGGCGTCCCTACCTGCTGGCGGGCATACCTCTGATCATACTGTCGTTCTTCGCGCTCTTCTTCCCCTTCAGCATGGATAACGAGATGACGCGCTTCGCCTGCGCGCTGGCCGCCTACCTGTTTTACTCCACGGTGGTCAGCATCGTGATGCTCAACTACAACGCGCTGCACGCCGAGATCACGCTGGACTACCATGAACGGTCCTCGCTCAGCTCCTGGCGCATCTTCTTCTCCACCATCGCCTCCATCGTGGCGGCGCTGGTGCCTCTGGAGATCGTGGCGGCCTTCCCCGACGTGCATACCGGCTACATCGTGATGGGCATGGCCATGGGCACCTTCTTCGCGCTGCCCTTCATCGCCACCATCGCGGCCGTCAAGGAGCGTCCCGAGTTCCAGAAAAAGCCCGCGCCCTTCAGCTGGCGCAGGGCCTTCATCGACCCCTTCAAGAACCGCACCTTCCTCTACACGCTGGGCATGTACCTCTTCGCCGTGGTGGCCATGGACATCGTGGCCACCATCGTGGTCTATTTTGTCAAATACTTCCTGCAGCGCAGCGGCGAGGTCACCTTCGTCACCGGCACGCTGCTGGTGGCGCAGGTCGTGTCACTGCCGCTCTTCCTGTGGATCAGCAAGCGCACGAGCAAGAGCCGCTCCTATATCGCCGGACTGGTAATCTGGGTGGCGGCCATGCTCTTCAGCTTCCTGCTGGGTCCCGCCAACGCCGATTACTGGGTCTACGTCTTCGCGTCCGTGGTCGGCCTGGGCACGGGCGGCATCATGGTGATGATCTACGCCATCTTCCCCGACATACCCGATGTGGACGAGCTGGCCAGCGGCGAGCGCCGCGAGGCCATCTACTCCGCGCTGGTCACCTTCGCCCGCAAGTTCTGCTCGGCGCTGGGCATTTTCGCCGTCGCGCTGGTTATCGGGTGGGCCGGCTACACGGCGCCGCTGCAGCAGACCATCGACGGCGCGACCAAACTGATCGAGCAGCCGCAGAGCGAGGCCTTCCTGCTGGTGCTGCGGATGGTCTTCGTCTTCCTGCCCATCGTGCTGCTGGGATTCGCGCTGTTCTTCGCCCTGCGCTTCCCACTCACGCCCGAGCTGCACCGGCGGCTGAATAACCTGCTGCTCAAAATGCGCCTGAAGGAGCCGGTGGATGAGAACGAGAAACGCGAGCTTGCTAAAGTTTTGCTGGGATAACCCATGACCGTGCACGCGCAGCCCGATTACCGAATAAAGGCGACGACGCCCGCGCCGGCCGGCTACCCCGCTGAGCCTTCGCCCGACGCCTTCTCGGAGCGTCCCTTCCTGCCCGATTACGGCTCGCGCCGCAAGACATTTTTAGATCACATCCTGCGCAATCCCGCGCCTGAGAATACCAAGGCCGGCTGGTACGAGCTGGCCCGTCTGGCGGCGGGTGGAAAGCCGCACGAGGGAGTGCTGCTGGCCTCGCTGGACTTCATCGACGCGCGCAGGGACTGCGCCGATTTCGCTCTGCACGGCATACTGCGCCTGCTTTATCAGTTCACGCCCTACGGCGGAGGGCAGGGCATGCGCATCGGACAGCCGCTGCCCACGTCCCTGGTTTCCCGCATGAGGAAGACCGTGCTGGACTTCAAGTACTTCCCCGACGAGCCGGGCGTCGACTCGCTCTGCACCTGGACCGAGAACCACTACATACTTTTCACCTCGGCGGCCTACCTGTCCGGGCAGATGTTCCCCAGGGAGGTCTTCAGCAACTCCGGGCAAACGGGCAGGCAGAAGGTGGAGCTTAACCGTCCGCGCATACTGCGCTGGCTGGAGCTGCGTTTCCGCAGCGGCTTCAGCGAGTGGCTCTCGCACGTTTATTACGATGAGGACCTGGCCGCGCTGCTGGCACTCTACGATTTCGCCGCCGACGGGGAGATACGAGACAGGGCGGAGATGGCTCTGGACCTGCTGCTGCTGGACATGGCGCTCAATTCCTTTAAGGGCGTCTTCGGTTCCACGCACGGCCGCGCCTACGAGAATACTAAGAAGTGGGCCTCCAACGAGGGGACGTCCGATACATCGAAGCTGCTCTTCGGAGCGGGCATTTTCTCCGGCTTCGACAACATGAGCGCAGTCGCCTTCGCGCTGAGCAATTACCGAGTCCCGCCTGCCGTTGAAGCCGTCGCCCATTACACGGGGACCCTGGAGAACCGCCAGCGCATAGGCATACGTCTGGCCGAGATGGAGAAGTGGGGCATACGTCCCGACAACTTCGAGGACGGCATGCAATATCTGACGCTGGAGGCCTACCTGCATCCGCGCACCATCGCCAACACGCTGCGCATGTTCGACATCTGCAACTGGTGGGAGAACTCCTTCCTCAGCGACTTCAAGCCCTACCGCGGGCTGCTGAAGGCGCTGGGTAAAATCGGCGGACTTCCCCTGCTGGCGCATTATCTGGAGAGGGACGTCTGCCGCAACACGCGCGAAGAGGTCAATATTTACACTTATAGGACGCCCGACTACATGCTCTCCACGGCGCAGGACTACCGCAAGGGCTACGGGGGCGACCAGCAGAGCATCTGGCAGGCCACGCTGGGAGCGGACGCCGTCTGCTTCACCACGCACCCGGCCAAAATAGAGGGGGTCACGCCCAACTACTGGACAGGCTCCGGCCTGCTGCCGCGCGCGGCGCAGTACAGGAATGTAGCGATAGTGGTGTACAAAATCGAGAGGATACCTGCTCTGTATATGCCCATACGTCATTTTTATACGCACGCATGGCTTCCCAGGGATAAATTCGACGAGATGGTGGAGAAAGCAGGCTGGGTCTTCGCGCGCAAAGGGGCCGGCTACCTGGCCTTACGCTCACAGAACCCATATTTCTGGAGGGAGAAAGCGCAGCAGGGCAAGCCGGCGGGGAAGAATCTCTCGGCGCGCGACGCACTGATGTATCCCAGGCCGGAGGACGAAGGACGCGAGATACTGGCCGACGGTGCGCGCAATATCTGGGTCTGCCAGCTCGGCCGCGAGGCTGACGATGGGCCCTTCTCAGCTTTCATCGATAAAATCTCGGCGGCGGAGCTCGTTTTCAAAGGATTGGACGTCCGCTTTCGTTCCCCCGGCAACGGACTTATCAGCTTCGGCTGGGAGGGTCCGCTCACTGTGGACGGTGTCGAGATCGCTCTTAAAGGCTACCGCCGCTACGACAATCCATTCTTGCAGGCGGATTTCAACTCAGACGAAATATGCATAACTTCAGGTGATCACAAGCTTGTTCACAACTGGAAGACCAGTGAGCGATCAGATCAATAGACGGACTATGGCTAATAGCGGTATCCAGTTCAGTACCAGCTGGTCTAAAGAGTAGGTAGATTTAACTGTGTATACGGTTCCTGTTTTGCATAACTGCTTAGATCAGCTATTTTGAGATAATCATCTTTATTTATCCAGTAACACCATACGCCCGGTATTCTTAGAGCTTTCTTGTTATGTTTTCCACCGTCGAAGCCGACAATCTCTATCTTGCACTTCGTCCCGGGTCTGTTTTGAACGAATTCAATTGCTGGAACCAGATCGGTATCGAGAGAAGCCATAACGCCAACATCATGAGCATGATCGATAGCCAGACCAATGAAATCAACAGCGATAGCGACATCTATACCTTTCTGCTGTGCCCTGGTATCCGGCCAATCCGACAAATATCTGAGCGGACGTGAAATCACGATTGCGCCCTCGTTTCTCCAGATATTAGTTTGCCTGGTATATGCTGAATGTGTCTTAGGTTCTTTGGACCCATCCGGAATGCCGGTATAAATCCGGACTTCTTTTAACTGCCGTGTAATGCCTTGAGGGCTACGCGAAGCAATCAGGTTTGCTAATTCAAAAGGCTTTATTTGTCCATAACAGCTGCTGTCTTCAGTGGAGAAGAAAGCCCGCCGGGTTGAGTTATAGACGTTTTGAGCATCTATGAATAAAGTGAACGTTTCAACTGCCGGCAGTTCACTCATAAAAAACAAACCCCGCCAATTCACTTGCGTGAAGGGCGGGGAAGATTAGAATCACATTAGCACACATAATGTACATCTGTCAACAAATATTTATTACATATACGAATGTCTAAGTATAGCAGGGATGTCAATATGCTGGTTATTCCGGCATGACTAGTGTGATAACGTCTTTGAGACTTACTTACTGTCAGCCTATTTCGTGGCTGTATAGATGGCTGCGGCGCCAAAGAATAGCCTCTTTGCTGTGGCCTGTTTGAAACCCTCCTTCACCAGATATTCCTGCATTTCCTCGGCGGAGTAGAAATGCTCTGCCGATTCCGCCAGGTATTTGTAGGCCTCCCTGTTTCCCGAGATCAGGTATCCGGCGGGGAAGACCCATAGCTTCAGATAAAGATGGTCGAGGAACCGTATGAATCGCGATTTTGGTTGGCTGCTTTCGACTATCACGAACCTGCCGTCCGGTCTGAGCACCCTAAGTATTTCATTCAAATAGTCTTCCGTCATGGGGTTGTTGTAGGTGAGGTTGCGGAACGCGAACGAGATCGTGATGCAATCGAAGTGGCCGTCCGGGAAGGGAAGATGTGCCACATCGGCGTTGACGAAGCGTATGTTTCCCACCCCGGCAGCGGAGGCCTTGGCGGCTGCTATTTCCAGCATGGGCTGGCTGTAGTCGGCGCCCGTGATTTCAGGCGTATATGGAGCAAGCCGGGCCATGGTTATGGCCAGGTCCCCCGTGCCGCAGCAGATATCCAGTATGTGTCCCGGGTTATCCTTTAAACAGATGAGAGCCGCCTGCCTGCGCCAGCCGCTGTCCATCCCTAGCGTGATGACATGGTTTATCAGGTCGTACCTGTCGGGAATCCTGGTGAAGATATGGTAGAGGGGACGTCCCGAGGTTTTCTTGATCGAGTTCGCTGCCATATCGATTTACATCTTGAATACGCCGGACAATATATAGCCGGCGGCTATCAGCAGTTGTGTCAGCATAACGACCATCACGTTATTGGCCAGCGCGGGTACGAGGATCGCTCTGTCGTCGTAATGGAATGAGCCGCGTATCGCCTTGACGGCGATCGGCAGCGTCAGCAGTGCCAGCAGTGTGAAAACGGGCATGGCCTTGAATATGACCGCCCCGATGATCCAGACGTAGACCATCAGTGTGAATACGGTATAAACGATGGCCGCGCCACGTCCGCCCAGCGTTATGGGCAGTGTCTTTCTGTGCGCCACCTTGTCCGCTTCGATATCGGGGAACTCGTTGATCAGCAGCAGGTTATGCACCAGGAAGCCCGACGGCATGGCGGCGATAACGGCGTGACAGGTGTACATGCCCGTTTGAGAGAAGTACATGCCCAGCACCGGCAGGAATCCCAGTCCCAGGAAGGGCGACCATTCAGGCCAGTAGCATTTCTGAATCAGCGGGCTGTACAGCACGACGCAGGCCGCCGCCACGATGATGAGGGGCAGCAGCAGCCAGCCTTTGGTGAGTATGAAATAAAGGCCTATGAGTGCTGCCAGCGCCAGTGTGATAATGCCTATCCACAGCACCTCGCGCTGTGTCACAAGTCCTTCTTTGATCATGCCGCTGCCGCCGCTGAAAGGCGTCCTGTCGGTGACCTTATCGATGCCGCTCCTGTAGTCGAAGTAATCGTTCAGCGTATTCACGCTGATGTGCGTCAGTATCAGGCCGAAAGTGGCCAGCAGGGCGTCGCCGAGATTGAAGAATCCGTCGTACCAGGCAATGCAGACGCCCGTTATGCCCAGTACTATCGAGAGGATCAGGAATTGGGGCCTGGTTTCTAGAAAATACAGCTTCGCTTTCATGTCATCTCCAAAAGATGCTGAGGATTATAGCAGAAAAGAGATATGCTCTAAAGAAGCCTGGATATCAATAGTCCAAACAGGCTATTTAATCCATAGCCATGACCGTTATCTTATTAAGTTGAAAGACGGGCCTCGAATATACGTCTTCGCTGTTGGCCACGATCTGTAGCGTTGCGCCAGACATGGAACCATCCCTGATTAATCTGTTGGCGTAACCCAAACTCGGGTCTGAAGACACTCCGACCAGTTTATATCCGTTGACCGAAAAGAACACGCCCGGATTGAACCAAATCTTGATGTTGTTTACCGAGTTTATGCCGTTCACGCACGTGTATGGCGCGCGCCGCAGGAAATACCCCGGTTCCAGGTCCGCGCTGGAGCCTTTGATTACATGTTTCGAATAGCAGGTGACCGACCGGTCATACGGGAACAGCAGGAAGTAGTAGTCGGAGGGCTGCTCATAGCCGGGTATACCCATCGGATTTATATCCGGCCACTTGAGCATTACCCCGACGCGGTCATCCCTGCTGCCGCTCAGCATCGTCACGTCCATATCGATCATAAAACTCGTCAGTGAGGTTAAAGCCGGGTTAATTGTATATACCTTGAACTCAGGATATGAGGGCCGGGTGCACTTCAAGTAATAGCCGCCGTCACCATAGTTACCCGCGCCGAAATCATTGGTGAAAACGGTCCATCCGCTCCCGGGATTCTTGAAGTCATCTTGGAAAATAATATTGGGATTCGGCTGCGAAGTGGTTATTGCGGGAGTTTCCTGTAAATTATCGGAAGGTACCGAAGGAGTTGCCACGTGAACTGACGGCTCAGGCGATGATATATTGTCAGAAGGCAGACAAGCTACTGCGCAAAGAATTAATAGCAGGACAAATCCTATACACGTTGATTGAACCAATCTGAAACGATACATCGCGACTTCTAAATTCTGAAAATATCCTAATTATACAAGGAATCGACCGGCTAATAATTCAATATCTAGGTTGCTCGGAAAATCTGGAAATAGTGAGGAAATACACAAGGTCTTTCAGTTTCCACCACTTAATGAAATTCTACAAATCACCATTCTATTAAGAACATAGTCATATTGAATCTAATTCCCTTTTTATATCTCTTTCCGTTAAAAATATGGTGGAAAGTATAAAATATGTAATAACTATGTATTTTTATCATGGACGACAGACTTTACATCGTCTATAGCCACTTCTTTTTGCATCGTCAAGGGTAGCAAAATTGACCTTTCTGTTCCATGGTATTTTCATAGCCCATTGACAAGATTGACGATGATAAATAAAAGAAGACGTATTACCAATGTATTGGGTAGATGTGCCCGTTGCTGGAACATGTATCGGTGCGCCTGTTGGCGGTACGTAAGTTTTTGGCCCCGTAGGTGCATAACCAATTACTTTCTTCTCGATGTTTATTTTAATTGCGACAACTATTGCTATTGACTCAAAAACAACAGCAATTACAGTGTATAAAAATGACATATTTTTAGGTACAAAAGCGCTACTAAGAAGATATACTATCCAGCCAAAATATAGATTAATAGCAAAAACTGCCCCAATAAACCCCCCAATGTTTAAAGAGGTTTTGTATATTGGTTCACTAGCAGGACTTGCCGATACCTGTTGAGCATAGTCAGGCACTGTGACTGTACAATTTACTTCAAATGCAAAGTAACCACCATTTGTATTGATTTGAATATAACCAGTATTTCTCTGATCATACGGCAAATACGCACTAGTTATCGCTACTGCAATAATCTCACTACTGTTAGGGGCAATACTAATATTAGGCTTATCAACAGATATCCAAGAATTTGCAGTTGAAAGTGTGCCATAAAGCATTTCATCCCCATCATTTTTAATGGTAAATGAATCTAATGAGCGTGTATTTGCTAATTCATTGTTGAAATCAATACGGAATCTATCTAGATTCAGATGTGCTGGTTTTGTTTTGATTAGTAATTCAATTAATACCTTAACTTCGTCCTTGGTCTTGGTATCTTCGTTTTCCAGGCGTATTAATAGATAACATGAAGATTGTTTTTGCAAACTGGAAATTCCGCTAGCCTTTAAAGTCATTTCGAGTGGCAATGGTTCAGAGGATAGTGATTTCACATCTGTAACTTTAAGCCAAGGGGGCAATGCTTTAGTATCAATCCAGATATTTGTAAATGTGCCGCCAATGCTTTTTACTAAAACAGTTGTCTCTTTTGATTGATTATGTTCAATATCTTTGAATCTAATGTACTTGGGTGACACGTCCAATTTCGGTGGGTTATGTGGAGAATTTAGTGGCTTTAAAAGAAAATTATATGCTGAAATTACAACTGTCAGCTCTTGTTCAGCTCTCTTACGTACAGCTTCAGGTTTATTCTGATTTTTGTCAGGATGTAAAAGCTGTAACTTATATCGGTACTGCTCTTTTATTTCTTCCTGCGATGCGTCTTTGCTAACACCAAGAATTTGACAAGCTTCGTCCCACGTCATCATGCACCTTTTTGATTACTAAGATTTCTTTCTAGGTTCAGGCAGTAGTAACGCAGCTGATTCTATCGCCTTTGCCAAGTTTTCCTTGGTAACTACAGAACTTAAATCCTTCCGTGATGCCAATCGTGATAGAAAATCCTTGTCAGCATCATCGGTTCCAATAGTAATTATTTCTATTCCATCCTTTTTCGATTCATTTCCAGCTTTTAGAGCAGCCAGTGCATCATTCGGTACGCCATCTGTAGCAATCACCATTGCCAATGGATTTTGATACTTTTTTAGATAATCATGCGCCATTTTAATTGCATCAACCATATTTGTAGAGCCAGTTGCCTCAAATTTGGGTAAATTATTCTCTATCTGCGAAAGTACTATATTCGGATTACATATTAAAGCAGCATCAGAATCAAACTTGATTAGTCCTACCTGGTAGTTTTTTTGAATTGCATCTCTGGCAAAATGAAGAACACCTTGCCTAGCTTGATTCAATTTGTAACCTGACATACTACCTGAACAATCTAGTAATAGAAATACAGTGCCTTTCTTTTGCTCAAGATGAATACTAATAGGTTTATTTGTTGTTGAGATTTTTATGCCATCAGAAGTTACTAAAACACCTGTATCTGATTCTTTACGAATACTTATACCTTTGATTTCTTTTGTCATCTCCTTTCCTTTTTGTTTGACCCAATTATATTACTCATCACTTCTTATAATACAAGCTACCTTGTCTAAGATTTCCAGTCAATTTATATTTAATCTAAATAAAAGAAAACAGAATCAGTTTAAGGGCATTTTGCCCATAATCCACGACTATTTTCACGTGCTTCCCTCTGTAATAAAAGAAAAAGGTCCTGATACTTTACATCCGGTGGATACGTGTATGAGTATGCATATCCGAGACGTACCAACTCAGCATTCACCATCGTTACATCATCCGTCCAAACATATCTGAGTAAACGTCCATATTTATCCTTCTCCGAGACATCTTTCTCCAAATACACAGTTTTCGATCTAACTAACTCAGTGTTCTTTTGCGAAGCTTCTTTGCCAAAGTATTCCACAGGTTTAAAGGGGTGCACCGTTTCTGGCGTGTCCATCCCGATATAGCGAACCTTATAGCTTTTACCACTTACATCGACCCAAATGGTATCCCCATCTATAACCTTTGTTACCAAAGCTTTTACTGCATCGGGCGGCTTCATTGGTGGATATATAGGGACTGGAACAGGAGATTGGGCTATATTAGATCTAACTGCAATAGTTGCATTATCCTGAATGATCCTGTCAGTATTTATAGCTGTAATTATATATGTAGCTGTAGCATCAGGCTTGATTAATAGCACCCCACTGGCGGATACTTCGCCTATACCATTATCAATTTCCACTGATGTTGAACCGGTCACACTCCAACGCAGTGTGGCTGATTCTCCTGGTGATATCGGCGAAGGAGTAATTAGAAAATAGTTTATTGCAAGATACGGGTAGGGGCTACAAGAAACAGTAAATAGAACTGAAACCAGGAGAAGGCATATGCCGTAACAGGACGACTTCTTAATACTGCCTTTATCAATTAACCATGGACAAAGAATGGATTTAATAATTTGCATTATGGTTTGCACCTAGAGCAAGGAGTATAGCCATTATTAATAGCTTCTGCTCGCTCAATAGGTATTTTACTCTCAGATAAGTATCCACAATCTGCTCTGTGGTACTTTTTGCCAGTTCTGGTGATATATACCATATCTGTGCCACTGAATATTGTATTTGGGGTGTTATTAATTGTTGGAGTGTCTGATGTATCTGAAGTATCAGGAGTATTAGCAAGCGGCAAGACTGTAGTCTTCGTTACTTGGGTAGTATTACTATTAGTGATATTGATAATACCGCCTATTACAATGAGGACTATGACCGCTAGGATACCAATGAGCCAAGGATTTTTCCTTTTTTCTTTCGGAGCTTTTTCAGTCTGCCTTCTCTGTTGCTGATATTGCGGGCTTAAACTGCTGGTTTGCTGTTGATAATAAGGCTGTTCGGATGCTTGTTTATGTACGTTTTGTTGCTGAGTTGGCCAAGGTAGTATTAAACGGCAATACGGACAATTTAACATCGTGTTTTGAACAGGAGCTCTGCAGTTGGGGCAGTTCCATTGAAATGGAGAATAGCAGTTCCAGCAACTGGGCTGGCCTATGTAATTCTGAGCACCGCATCTATAGCATTGAAATATTTGCTGCACTTCCATAGCCTCAATTCCCCAAACGCATTTTATCGCATTAACATAACTTATACAATGAACTTATATGGGGTATACTATGGAGTTGAGAGGTTATTCAGAACACTCAAGGAGGCAATAATTGGGTAAATATGAGGATGAAATTGAGATTGAAATGATGAATAAGTTAGCTGAACAAGAAAGACACCTCTCAGTTACCAATGTTATTGAAGAATTAGATAAGAAATCTAGATCAATCGAGTTTCAAAAGAAAATTAGTCAAACATTACATGAAGCAAGTACAAAGCACCGAAAAAAGAGATGGTTTGATATTTTTTGAAGTAACTATAGGCTATATCTAATCTGAGTTATATGTTATATGAAAAATGGTGGTGCCCCCAAGGGAATTCGAATCCCTGTGTCCAGCTTGAAAGGCTGGTGTCCTAGGCCTCTAGACGATGGGGGCACGCTTTATGGATAGAGGGGAAGGGGCTCAAGGCCGGACGTCTCCGGCAAACCAAACATTATATTCATATTTTGCACGGCCTGTCCAGCAGCGCCCTTGACCAGGTTGTCGATGCAGGTTATCACCACCACACGGCTCGTCTTCTGGTTGATGGTGGGGTAGACCAGGCATAAATTGCTGCCCAGCGTATGCTTGCTCTCGGGAGGCTGCTGCACCACTTTGGTATACGGCTCGTCGCGGTAAAAATCGTAGTAGACTTTGTCCAGCTCTTCCTTGCCACCGCTGAGCTTGCCCGGCTTCGCTTTCGCGTAGCAGGTGCTCTCGATGCCGCGCGTCATGGGCACCACATGGGGCACAAACGTCACTGAGACGCTTTTCGTGGCGTCCAGCAGGGTCAACTCCTGCTGTATCTCCGGCAAATGGCGATGGCCGCCCAAACCATAAGCGCGCACGTTGTCGCTGGCCTCTGAGAAATGAGTAGGAAGGGTGAGCGTCCGGCCGGCACCGGATACGCCCGACTTGCTGTCGACGATCAGGTCCGGCTCGACCAGCCCCATCTGGACCAGCGGCGCCAGCGCCAGTATAGCTGACGTGGGATAACAGCCCGGGTTGGCCACCAGGTCGGCGCCCTTGATGGCGGCGCGGTGCAGTTCAGGCAGACCGAAGACGGCCTTCTTCAACAGCTCCGGCGCGGGATGGTCGAAATCGTACCAGAGCGGGTACCAGGCGGCCTCCTTGAGGCGGAAGTCCGCGCTGATGTCCACAACCTTGATACCCTTATTCAGCAGCGGCACGATGCCCTCGGCGCTGGCCTTGTGGGCCATGGCCGAGAAGGCGACGTCTATTTTGCCCTCCAGCTCGGCCGTCACGGTCAAGCCTGTCACGCCCAGATGAGGAAAGACCTCGCCCAGCTTCTTGCCGGCCGCGCTCCTGCCCGTCACAGAGACCAGCTCGACGTTGGGATGCTGCCAGAGGATGCGCGCCAGCTCGACGCCGGCGTAACCGGTGACGTTGATGATGCCCGCTTTTATTTTGTTCATTGCTTTTTCCAATAACGTTGTTATCTATATTAACTTATTCAGGTGGCAGGTGTCATTTATGTAAAGGGCGGAGGGGACGCCGAAGCGGAACTCGAACAGGTTCACCGACCCCGGCTGCTGATCGATCTGGCCGTAGTGCTTGCTGTGCAGATGCAGCAGGTGCAGTATCATGATCTGGGACAATGCCCGCTGCGAAACGACCACTGCGGTTTCTTTCTTATGCTTCAAGGCGATATCGTCCAGCGCAACGGCGGAGGCCTCCCTCAGCCTGTCTATGCCGGCGTCGGGATACAGCATGCTACTTGCGCCGGGAGGCGCGCCCGCGGCCGAACAATCGGCCGCCTCTCCCTCTTTCTGAATGAGCTGCTTCCAACATACCTGCTGCGCCTCGCCCAGCCCCGGCAGGGGCTCAATTTGCAGGCCGAAGTGTCCAGCTATATGCCGTGCCAGATCCTCGACGCCGGGCAGCGGACAGTAATACACGGCTGCCACTTTATACTCGGACAGCCGCTCCGCCACGGCCCGAGCCACAGCGTCCTCCGAAAGCTCCCTTACCGGACCCGTGTTGACGATCAGTAGCTTGCCCAATTCACCCCGTCGACTATCTTTCAACGACCATGGCGATGCCCATGCCGCCGCCGATGCACATGGTGGCCAGGCCGTGCTTGAGGTTGCGCCTCTTCATCTCGTTCGCCAGCGTGACCAGCACGCGCCCGCCAGTGGCGCCGATGGGATGCCCCAGCGAGATGCCGCTGCCGTGCACGTTGGTCTTGTCCAGGTCGAATCCCAGCTCCCTGACGCAGCCCATCGCCTGCGAGGCGAAGGCCTCGTTCAGTTCGACCACGTCCAAATCCTTGACCGTCAGTTTGGCCTTCTCCAGCGCCTTCTTCACGGCCGGCACCACACCCAGACCCATATAGGCCGGGTCCACGCCGCCGGAGGCGAAGGCTTTTATCTTCACGATGGGCTCCAGGCCCATCTCTTTAGCTTTCTTGGCCGACATCAGCAGCAGGGCCGCCGCGCCGTCGTTGATGCCTGAGGCGTTGCCGGCCGTCACGGTGCCGTCCTTCTTGAAGGCCGGGGCCAGCTTGCCCATTTTCTCCATGCTGGTCTCCATCGGCCTCTCGTCCGTATCGAAGACCACGGGATCGCCCTTCCTCTGCGGCGTCACCACCGGCACGATCTCCTGCTTGAAGGTGCCGTCCTTGATGGCGGCCATGGCGCGCTGGTGGCTCATCAGCCCCAGCTTGTCCTGGTCCTCCCGGGTAAAGCCGTATTTGGAGGCGATGTTCTCGGCCGTCACGCCCATGTGGTAGCCGTAGTAAAGCTCGTACAGGCCGTCGTAGACCATCAGGTCCAGCACCTCGCCCTTGCCGGTCAAATCCATACGATAGCCCCAGCGCGCGCGCGTCATGGCGTAAGGGGCGTTGCTCATGCTCTCCATGCCGCCGGCCACGACCACGTCGGCGTCGTCCAGCATAATGGACTGCGCGCCCACGATTACGGCCTTGAGACCGGAGCCGCAGATCTTGTTGACAGTGAAGGCGGGCGTCTCCTTGGGCAGCCCGGCGTAGATCATGGCCTGCCTGCCGGGATTCTGTCCCTGCGCGGCCTGCAGCACGTTGCCCATCACCACCTCATCCACCTGCACCTCTTTGAGGTTATCCGGCCAATCGTAATATTTCTTCTCAAGCTCGCTCTGCCCATCGCCGGCCAGCGCCGCCGGGCCGTAGCCCAGCTGTTTGGACCCTGACTTCGGCCTGAGGCCGGCCCGCTTGAGGACGTCCTTTATCACTATCGAGCCTAATTTGGCCGCGGTCTGCTCTTTGAGGCCTCCGCCGAACCCGCCGATGGCCGTCCTGACCGCGCTCACTATGACAACTTCAGACATTGATCCCTCCTTAGATGACTATTTTTTACCCAGCAGGCGACGGCACAGCGCCGGCACCATCTCGTGTACGAATTCCGTGCTGTATTCGCTGCGGTTGAAACGCAGCGGCGTGATCGATATGCGGCGGTGCTTGAGCGCCCACAGGTCCGTGCCGCTGACGTCCTCCATGTCCACCGCCCGGTGCTGTATCCAGTAATACTCGTGTCGCCCGTCGTAGCCCGTCTCGATGCCGGCCGAGTATTTCTTCTCGCCCAGCTTGGTCACGTCCATGCCGGGTATCTCGCGTAATTCCAGGTCGGGCACGTTCACGTTGAGCAGCATCTTGCCCTTGATGCCCTTCTCTTTGACATAGTCCGCTACGGCACGGGCTACGCGCGCCCCGGTCTCGAATTTAGGCTGCTCGAAGCCGTTCACGGAGACGGCGACCGAGGGTATCGAGTAGAAGAAGCCCTGCAGCGCGGCGCCCACCGTGCCCGACAGGAACACGTCGTAGCCGCAGTTCGGGCCCTGGTTGACGCCGGACACCACCAGGTCGATGCCGTCCTTCATGACCACCTTGATGGCCATGATGACGCAGTCGGCCGGCGTGCCCTCCACCGCGTGCGTCTCGATGCCGTGTATTTTCTCGTGCACGCGCGTGATGCGTATGGGATGGTGAAAGGTGATGGAGGTGCCCACGCCGCTCTGCTCGCGATCGGGCGCCACCACCGTCACCTCGCCCGCGTCCTTCAGCCAGTCGACCAGCGTCCACAGGCCGTCGGCGTTGACCCCATCGTCGTTGGTGACAAGTATCTTCACTTCAATATCTCCCGGAAAACGCATAATTTTATCACAGACCACCACAGCCGATAAACATGGCCCGATACGGCAATCACGATGCTTGTTAGTTGCCATATACGGTGTTATAATTCGGCAGAAATCCGTGAGCCTTTACAGTCGTGGCAAACCATGCGCATGAATAACTGCAAAACGATCCTGCCAGGGAGGTCATGATGGAGCCAAAGATAGGTGTCTATATATGCCATTGCGGCAGCAACATCGCCGGGATTGTGGACGTTGAGAAGGTGGCGGAGTTCGCCAAAACCCTTCCCGCCGTCGTCGTCGCGCGCGATTACAAGTTCATGTGCTCCGATCCCGGACAGGACCTGATCAAGAAGGATATCAAGGAGCTGGGCGTCAACCGGGTGGTGGTCGCCTCCTGCTCACCCCAGATGCACGAGCCCACCTTCCGGCGCGCGGTGCAGGAAGGGGGTCTCAACCCCTACTACTTCGAGATGGCCAACATACGCGAGCACTGCTCCTGGGTGACTGAGTCGCCCAAAGAGGCCACCGAGAAGGCCAAGGCGCTGGT
>Ga0172380_10000527_pt1 | contig 73911 bp, 66 predicted proteins | sample Leawe162metaG_FD_119747 | JGI IMG/M metagenome (GOLD analysis project Ga0172380, IMG submission 119747) | Leachate microbial communities from a municipal landfill in Southern Ontario, Canada - Leachate well 162 metaG | ecosystem: Engineered > Solid waste > Landfill > Unclassified | place... | reverse complement strand
CAAAAGTGGACCATGCCGATCCGGGATTGGAAAGCTGCGCTAAACCGGTTTACTATCCAGTTCGATGACCGGATGCCACAACGTTAAACGAAATCCCGTTTACACAAAATTCCGGACACCCCCGTTCATGCAGATGCAGCGCGAGTCTGCACGAGCTGGCGATTTCGGCTAGAATTCACATCCCTGATCAACCTTAGCTTTCAACGATGAGCCATAACCTTTCCCTGATTATTGATGTCGACCTCCACGACTTCGAACAACGTGTGATTGAAGCCTCAAAAACACTGCCTGTGCTGGTGGATTTCTGGGCCGACTGGTGCCCGCCCTGCCTGGCGCTTTCGCCGGTGCTGGACCGCGTGGTAAAGGCCTATGCGGGAAAATTCACGCTCGCCAAGGTGGAAGTTGATGAAGGTGACAACATGAAACTTGCGGGCCGTTATGGCTTGCGCGGCTTTCCCACCGTGCTGATGTTCGTCAATGGCGTGGAAGTGGGCCGCTTCGCCAGTGCAAAGCCCGAGCACTGGGTGCGCGAATTCATTGAGCAGCACTGCTAGAGTGGAATTCGCGAAGCGATACATCATCCCTCTTCTCGCCGGATTGAGCGGCTTTCTCGCCAATCCTGGCGGGGACACCTCTTGCGGGCGCTTCCTCGGTGAGAGAGACGAGAAAGAGGGAACGTGACGAGCAAAGCCTGCCCATGCGGATCCGGGCTGATTTTTGAGAATTGCTGCGCTCCCTATCTGAGAGGTACAGCGTCTGCGCCCACGGCAGAAGTCTTGATGCGCTCGCGCTACAGTGCTTTTGCCGAGAGGGATTGGGATTATTTGAATCGTACCCAGCATGCGCAGGACAACGGCCCGCCCACGCCCGACATGGATTGGCTGGGTCTGGAAATTCGGGCGACCCAGGCGGGGGGCGCGGACGATAGCGAAGGCACGGTCGAGTTCGTTGCACGCTACCGCCATCAGGGCGGCGAGGCTGCGCTGCACGAGATCAGCCGCTTTCAGAAAGTTGAGGGCAAGTGGCTTTACATGGACGGCACATTTCCCCGCCCGTACAAAAAATCCAAGTCAGGCCGCAATGACCCCTGCCCTTGCGGCAGCGGGCTTAAATTCAAGAAATGCTGCGGGAAAAACTGAGCGCTTGCGTCAGTGTTTAGCGGAAGCAACTGCTGGTTTGCCGGCGGGCTGGGGCACAGCCGGTTTGGCGCCACTGGAGGGAGGGGGTAGCGGGCGTTCATTTTCCAGCACCTGGAAAAATACCTCATCCTGCTTGATCATCCCCAGTTCGCTGCGTGCCCTTTCCTCGATTGCGCCATAACCCTGCTTCAGGTCGCGTACCTCGGCATCGAGCGAGGCGTTGCGCGCTTTCAGGCCTTGATTGACCTGTTTCTGCGCGGCAATTTTCTGATCCACTTCCCATACGCGCAACCAGCCCCCCTTTCCAAGCCATAGCGGATACTGCAATGCAATGACGACAAGCACCAGAAGCAGTGTTAACCAGCGCATGGAAGGGGGGTTAAATCAGCCCGGCTCAGCGGTTAAGCTGGTAAAAGGCATCGCGCCCGGCGTAGCTGGCGCCGTCGCCCAGCTCTTCCTCGATGCGCAGCAACTGGTTGTACTTGGAAACTCGATCGGAACGGCTGAGGGAGCCGGTCTTGATCTGCAGGGCGTTGGTGGCCACGGCGATATCCGCAATGGTGGTGTCTTCAGTCTCACCCGAGCGATGTGAAATCACGGCGGTGTAGCCGGCGCGTTTGGCCATCTCGACCGCGGCGAAGGTTTCGCTCAGGGTGCCGATCTGGTTCACCTTGATCAGAATGGAGTTGCACACGCCTTTCTGGATGCCTTCGCGCAGGATCTTGGTGTTGGTCACGAAGAGATCATCGCCGACCAGTTGGATCGATTTGCCGAGGCGATCGGTGAGCAGCTTCCAGCCATCCCAGTCGAATTCGCTCATGCCGTCTTCGATGCTGATGATGGGATATTTGTCCACCCAGGTCGCGTACAGGTCGATGATCTGTGCAGAACTAAGCGTTAGTCCATCCGCCTTCAGATGATACTGGCCATCCTTGTAGAACTCGGAAGCGGCGCAGTCCAGACCGATGGCCACGTCGGCACCCGGCAGGTAACCGGCGGCCTCGATCGCCTCCACGATCACCTGCAGCGCGCCCTCGTTGGAGCCCAGTGCCGGCGCAAAACCGCCTTCATCGCCCACGGTGGTGGCATACCCTTTGGAATGAAGGATTTTTTGCAGATGATGAAAAATCTCTGCACCGCAGCGCAGCGCTTCACGGAAACTTTGTGCGCCCAGGGGAATAATCATGAATTCCTGGATATCCGAACCGCCGGTGGCATGCGCGCCGCCGTTGATGATGTTCATCATCGGTACCGGCAGTTGCATCGGTCCGGAGCCGCCGAGGTAGCGATACAAGGGCAAGCCGGACTGCTCGGCAGCAGCCTTGGCGACTGCCAGCGAGACCGCCAAAATGGCGTTGGCGCCGAGGCGGCCCTTGTTGTCGGTGCCGTCCAGTTCGATCAGCATCTTGTCGATGAAACTTTGCTCCTCGGCATCCAGGCCGATGATGGCTTCGCAGATTTCGGTGTTCACGTTTTCGACTGCCTGCAGCACGCCCTTGCCCAGGTAGCGCGCCTTGTCGCCATCGCGCAGCTCCACCGCTTCCTTGGTGCCGGTAGAGGCGCCAGAAGGCACGGCGGCACGGCCAATCACGCCGGATTCAAGCAGTACATCAGCCTCTACCGTGGGGTTGCCACGGGAGTCCAGGATTTCGCGGGCGATCACATCAACAATTGCACTCATCATATTTCCTTGATTTCTCGGTTATCTATCACAATTTCATTTCGGCAAAGCCTTGCTGCTTCACCAGTTCATCTAGCTGCTTGAGGGTACTCAGCAATTCTCGAATTTTTCCCAGAGGCCATGCATTGGGGCCGTCTGACAGGGCTTTTGCCGGGTCGGGATGGGTTTCCATGAAAATCCCGGCGATGCCGCTGGCCACCGCTGCGCGTGCCAGCACTGGCACGAATTCACGCTGACCGCCGCTCTTGTCCCCTTGCCCACCCGGCAACTGCACCGAGTGGGTGGCGTCGAATATGACGGGGCAATTTGTATCGCGCATCACCGCCAGCGAACGCATGTCGGAAACCAGGTTGTTGTAGCCGAAGGACACGCCACGCTCGCAGACCATGATGTTATCCTGGCCGCCATTGGCTTCGCGCGCCTTTTCGACCACGTTTTTCATGTCCCAGGGAGCAAGAAACTGGCCCTTCTTGATGTTCACCGGCTTGCCACAGCTTGCCACTGCGTGGATGAAGTCTGTCTGACGGCACAGGAAGGCAGGGGTTTGCAGCACGTCCACCACCGCCGCCACCACCGGGATTTCTTCTTCGGTGTGCACATCGGTCAGCACCGGCACGCCGATCTGGCGCTTTACTTCAGCCAGAATGCGCAAACCTTCATCCATGCCAAAGCCGCGGAATGATTTTCCGGAACTACGGTTGGCCTTGTCATAGGAAGACTTGTAAATAAAGTTTATACCTACCTGGTTACAGATTTCTTTCAGTAGACCGGCTGTATCCAGCGCCATCTGCTCGGATTCGATAACACAAGGCCCGGAAATCAAAAATAGCGGCTGCTGCAGGCCCGCTTCAAAACCGCAGAGTTTCATCGTTATGCCTTTACCCTGGACTGCACCAGCGCTGCTTCAATGAAAGCCTTGAACAGCGGGTGGCCGGCACGCGGCGTGGAAGTAAACTCGGGATGGAACTGGCACGCCATGAACCAGGGATGGTCAGGCAACTCGATCATCTCGCACAGGTCTTCGCCCCCCATGGAACGGCCGCTCACGCGCAAACCGGCCTGCTCGAGGCGCGGCAGGTATTCGTTATTGACCTCATAGCGGTGACGATGGCGTTCGATGACTGTTTCCGCGCCATAGACCTTGCGTGCCAGCGAACCTTCCGCGAGCAGTGCTTCCTGCCCGCCCAGGCGCATGGTGCCGCCCAGATCGGATTGGCTGCTGCGGGTTTCTAGCGCGCCTTCCTTGGTGCGCCATTCGGTGATCAGCGCGACCACCGGATAGGGCGTGTCCGGATTGAACTCGGTGCTGTGTGCGTCTTCCATCTGCGCCTTGTGGCGCGCATATTCAATCACAGCCAGCTGCATGCCAAGACAGATGCCCAGATAGGGAATGCGCTTCTCGCGCGCATAGCGGATCGCCGCGATCTTGCCTTCCACACCGCGCTTGCCAAAACCGCCTGGCACCAGAATGGCGTCCATGCCATTCAGAAAATCCGTATTGCCGGTTTCCAGCGTTTCGGAATCGATATAGTGAATATTGATCTTGCTGCGTGTATGAATCCCCGCGTGGATCAGGGCTTCTGAAAGCGACTTGTAGGACTCGGTCAAGTCTACATATTTGCCCACCAGCGCAATGTTTACAGCATGCTCTGGATGCTCCAGTGCATAAACAAGTTTTTCCCAAGTGCTCAGATCTGCGGGCGGCGGCGTAAGTTCAAGCTTGCGGCAGACGATCTTGTCCAGGCCCTGAAGGTGCAGCAAGCCGGGAATCTTGTAGATACTGTCCACGTCCACGGCGGAAATGACCGCTTCTTCCTGCACATTGGTAAACAGCGCGATCTTGCGCCGCTCGTCGTCCGGCAACGGACGGTCCGCGCGGCACAGCAACACATCGGGCTGAATACCGATTTCGCGCAGTTCCTTGACCGAGTGCTGAGTCGGCTTGGTCTTGATTTCGCCCGCGGAGGCAATATAGGGCACCAGCGTCAGGTGGATGTAACAGGTGCTGCTGCGGCCAAGCTGCACGCCCATCTGGCGGATGGCTTCCAGAAAGGGCAGTGATTCGATGTCACCCACCGTACCGCCGATCTCGACTATCGCCACTTCGGCGTCACCTGCTCCGGCACGGATGAAATGCTTGATCTCGTCCGTGATATGGGGAATTACCTGCACCGTGCCGCCCAGGTAATCGCCGCGCCGCTCTTTCTTGATCACGCTCTCGTAGATCTGGCCGGTGGTGAAGTTATTGGATTTTTTCATTTTGGCGCTGATGTAGCGCTCGTAATGACCAAGATCCAGATCCGTCTCGGCACCATCTTCGGTGACAAAAACTTCGCCATGCTGGAATGGGCTCATGGTGCCGGGATCCACATTGATGTAGGGATCCAGCTTGAGCATGGTGACTTTGATGCCGCGTGATTCGAGGATGGCGGCCAGGGAAGCTGCTGCGATACCCTTGCCAAGTGAAGAAACAACCCCGCCCGTAACGAAGATAAATTTGGTCATGAAAAACCTGAAAATCGTGAAGATTGGACGGGTTCACATCATACCCGAAACCCCATGTGCCCACAATTGAGAGTCTCTATGCTAACGGGCATGGTAAATTGCCGCCCGGAACCATGGACCAAAAGTAGGCGCCTCTAGGCGACAAGTGAAACGTAAAACCGCTTGGGCTACGCCCTTGCTGTGAAGCGTGCAATGGGAAAGTGCAGTGGATGTTTTTGCATTTCACGCATCACAAAACGGTTTCACGTCAAGTGCTGTCCTCTTCCAGCAAAATTTTAACGTGCCTGGCGAATCGCTGCCAGAACCGCCTCTCCCAGGCCAGCGGGCGATTCTGCCACGACTACCCCAGCAGACCGCAGTGCCCTGATCTTGTCCGAAGCCAGCCCGCTGCCGCCGGCAATAATCGCTCCGGCATGCCCCATGCGCTTACCCTTGGGCGCGGTCTGGCCGGCGATGTAACCTGCCACCGGCTTGGTGACGTGGGCCTTGATGTATGCCGCGGCATCTTCTTCACGCGTGCCGCCAATTTCGCCGACCATGATGATGGCTTCGGTTTCCGGGTCATCCTGAAATAGCTTCAGACAATCGATGAAATCCAGCCCCTTGATCGGATCGCCGCCAATTCCCACGCAGGTGGTCTGGCCCAGCCCGGCCCGGGTGGTCTGGTATACCGCTTCATAAGTCAGCGTGCCGGAGCGCGACACAATACCAACCTTGCCTTTCTTGTGGATAAAGCCGGGCATGATGCCGATCTTGCATTCTTCCGGCGTGATGATGCCGGGGCAGTTGGGGCCGATCAGTACCGATGGGCTGTCTTTCAGCGCGGCCTTGACTTTCATCATGTCCAGCACCGGAATCCCTTCGGTGATGCAGACAATGACCTCGATCCCCGCCGCAGCCGCTTCCATGATCGAGTCCGCGGCAAAGGCCGGCGGCACGTAAATCATCGTGGCGTTGGCGCCGGTCTCCTTGACTGCATCGCGCACCGTGTTGAATACCGGCAGATTGAGATGCATTTGCCCGCCCTTGCCCGGCGTCACGCCACCGACCATTTTGGTACCGTAGGCAATGCCCTGCTCGGAGTGGAAGGTGCCCTGCTTGCCGGTGAAGCCCTGGCAGATGACCTTGGTATTCTTGTTAACCAGAATGCTCATATTTCTTCCTTTAAGCCACCGCTGCCACGGCGCGCTTGGCCGCATCGGTCAAATCGCTGGCGGAAATCACGCCCACTCCGCTCTCGGCCAGCATCTTCTGCCCCAGTTCGACATTGGTGCCTTCCAGCCGCACAATCACCGGCACCTTGACGCCCACTTCCTTGACCGCGGTTATGATGCCCTCGGCAATAATGTCGCAACGCATGATGCCGCCGAAAATGTTGACCAAAATGGCTTTTACGTTGGCATCGGAAAGGATGATCTTGAAGGCCTTGGCCACGGTTTCAGCCGTTGCACCGCCGCCCACGTCGAGGAAGCTGGCCGGTTGGCCGCCGTGCAGCTTGATCAGGTCCATGGTTGCCATGGCCAAACCGGCGCCATTGACCATGCAGCCGATATTGCCGCTGAGGGCGATATAATTGAGGTCCGCCTCACGCGCCGCCACTTCCTTGGCGTCGTCCTGACTCGGGTCACGCAGGGCAGCCAGTTCCTTCTGGCGGTAAAGGGCGTTGTCCTCCACGCTGATCTTGCAATCCAGTGCAACCAGCTCGCCGCCTGTCGTCACGACCAGCGGGTTGATCTCAACCAGCGACAGATCGCTCTTCATGAAAAGCTGGAACAGGCCTTTCGCCATCCTGGTAAAAGAGGCAATCTGCGGCCCTTGCAGGTTCAATCCAAAGGCAATATTGCGGCACTGAAAATCCTGCAGCCCCCACACCGGGTCGCAAACTTCGCGCAGGATCTTGTCCGGGTCGGTGCGGGCGATTTCCTCGATGTCCATGCCACCGCTGCCGGAAGCCACCAGCACGATGCGTTCGGATTCGCGGTCCACGGTAAGGCTAAGATAAATCTCGCGCGCAATGTCCAGCGTTTCCTCGATCAACAGGCGCGTCACCATCTGCCCGTCGGGCGCGTTCTGATAAGTTACCAGACGGCTGCCGAGCAGTGCGCTTACGCTCTGGGTCAGGTCGCTCACGGAACGCACCACGCGCACCCCACCCGCCTTGCCGCGACCGCCGGCGTGAATTTGCGCCTTGACCACCCAGGCATCTCCGCCCAGTTGGCCCGCCGCCATCCCGGCCTGAGCCATATCGTCCAGCACCACGCCGCGCGGAGTAGGAATCCCCTGCTCGCGCAACAACTGTTTTGCCTGATATTCGTGCAGATTCATTATTTGGTCTCGATGAAAATTCACAGCCGGGCCAGCAGGCCCAAAGTTCAATATTGTGGCGGAAAATTCCCTGCAAATCCAGCAACAGCAAGCCTAACGGACATGGCAAAACGCCGCCCAGAATCATGAAACGACGTTTCGCCATGTCCGTTTCCCTCTCTCCTTGCTCTCTCCCGGTGGGAGAGAGGGGCTTAGGCAACGCTTCGCGTTGTTATATTTTAAGCAATAATCAGCTTGAGACCGATCAGGATCGTCACGATTTCGAAAGCGCGCTTGATCCACTGATTGCCTTTTTTGAGCGCGTAGTGGCTGCCCAGATACCCTCCTGCCAGCGAACCAAGCAGCAGAGCCGGCATCCAGTCCCAGGCGATGGTGCCGATCATGCCCAGCACCACGGCGCCCGTCCCGTTCCACACCAGTCCGCACAACACCAGGGTGTAGGCCACGGCGCGTTTGTAATCGAGCCCGAAGTGATGGATCAGCCACATGGTCAGGAACAGGCCGGTACCGGAGGTGATCGAACCATTCAGGAAGCCGACCACGAACAGGCCGGCCATTCCGGTCAACAGCGCAGTTCCAGCCTGGTTGCGAGGAGCATGCACCATGCCCAGGCTGGGCCTGAAAACGGAATACAGGCCCAGGCCCATGGTCAGGATGCCGAGCGCCAGTTGCGCTATGTGCGCGGGAATTCTAAGGATGACATTGGCGCCCAGGATCACGCCGGGTAAACCAGCACCGAGAATAATGAGCGAAAAACGCCGCTCCAGATGGCTTTCCCGGAAGTGCCGGATGGTTGCGCCCAGGCCGAGCGCAACACTGGCCACCTTGTGTGTTGCCAAAGCCACGCCAAACGGCAAGCCAAGAAAAATCAGCATGGGGAACTGAATCAGCCCTGCCCCGCCGCCAGAAAGCGCCGAAAACCAGTTGGCTATAAAAGAAGCGACGAAAAGAATCAGCTGATCGCCAAGGCCCATCTATTCAGTAATGCCGTGCTCGGCCGCCATCATGGCATAGCATAGCCGCAGCTGGTGGCGCTTGAGTAGCGCCAGCATCTGCCCTGCTTCGGGTTCGCTGAGAAAAAACTCGATCTCCACCGGTAGCTCGCCCGCCAGTTCGAAAAAAGCTTCTTCATGCAGCCTGCCGTGCCGGCCATAACCGGCAATAGCCCGGATTGCAGTGCCGCCGCGAATGCCCAGTACTTTCGCTTGTTCCAGCAGCCACTCATAAAGCAGGCTGCCTTCATGCCGCTCTGCCTCGCTGACAAACAGTTTCAGACAAATGCCCTGCATGTTCACCCCCTGAATGCTTTTACCGTCCAGATACCCAACAGCGTCATGGCCAGCGAACCCGCCACGTGCAGCCCCACGATCCCGGCCACCCAGGCATATTGGGCCCGTAGCAGCAAGGTTGCCGTTTCTGCCGAGAAGGTGGAAAAAGTGGTCAGGCCGCCAAGGAAGCCGGTCGCGATCAGCAAACGCGCTTCCGGGGAAAGACCCGGATATTCGGTGAACAACACCATGGCCAATCCCATCAGATAGCCACCAAGCAAATTAGCTGCCAGTGTGCCGAGCGGCAACACCGGGAACAGTGGATTGAGCCACAGCCCGAACCACCAGCGCAACCATGCCCCTAATGCAGCGCCTGCCCCAACTGCAACCAAGCTGTACCAAGCCATCCCGGCCCCCGCAAAAATTCTTGAAATCCCCTGCCGGATTTTACAGGAGTTCCCATTTGTTCAGGATTATTGCTACAGTTGCGGCATGAACGCATTGCAGGAAATTTCCAGCTTCGCCTGGCATCAGGGCATTGGCTACCTGATCGGCTCGGTCTTTTTCATCGCGATGCTGCTTTATCGCCTCAGGCCCGCAGACCGCCGCACCCTGACGCACACATTATTCTTCTTTGCCGTCTGCCTCGCAGGCCTGCTCCTCAGCGGTATTTTTCACACCCTCGGCCTGGCAAAAGCCGCCTCCATCCTGCATGAAATATTTATCGTGGCGGAAGGCATTGTCCTGATCCGTTTATGTGGAATGTTCATTTTCCGCGTCCTGCTGCCAGCCGCACACCTCAGCACCCCCAGCATTCTTGAGGATATGCTGGTCATCGTCGGTTACCTGATCTGGGGCATGATCCGGCTACGTTACGCAGGAATGGACCTGAGCGGCATTGTCACCACTTCTGCCGTCATTACCGCGGTCATCGCTTTCTCCATGCAGGATACACTGGGCAATATTCTGGGTGGCCTCGCACTGGAACTGGACAATTCGATCCAGGTTGGCGACTGGATCAAGGTGGATGACGTGATCGGCAAGGTTGTCGACATTCGCTGGCGCTCGACTTCCGTTGAAACGCGCAACTGGGAAACGGTGATCATCCCCAACAGCGTGCTGATGAAATCCAAGTTCAGCGTCCTCGGCAAACGTGCAGGACAAGCCGAATTATGGCGGCGCTGGGTATGGTTCAATGTGGATTACAACATTCCACCGGCACGCGTGATAGAAATCGTCGAAAAAGCCATCCAGTCCGCAGAAATTCCGCGTGTAGCGCGGGATCCCCTACCTAATTGCGTAATGATGGATTTCGACAAAAGCGCCGCTCGGTATGCCGTGCGTTACTGGCTGACGGATATTGCCGTTGACGACCCGACCGATTCAGCGGTCCGTACTCATATCTACGCCGCGCTGAAAAGAGCAGACATCCGCCTGCCGGTACCGGAGGGCAACATCCATCTATTCAAGGAAGGCGAAAAAAGCGATGTAATCCGCCTTTCGCGTGAAATTGCCAGCCGTATGAAAACCTTGCGCAAGGTCGATCTGTTCCGGTCCTTCAGCGACGATGAATTGAACACCGCGGCAGGGCGCCTGAAGTATGCTCCATTTGTAAAAGGCGACACTATAACCAGGCAGGGTGCAGTTGCACATTGGCTCTACATCCTGACCGAGGGAGAAGCCGAGGTCGTGCTGGAATCCGGTAGCGGCAACAAGATAATTTCCACCATTCATGCAGGCAGTTTCTTTGGCGAGATGGGCATGATGACCGGCGCCCCCCGGAGCACAACAGTAACGGCAAAAACCGATGTTGAATGCTACCGGCTCGACAAGGAAGCCTTCGAGAGCATCATTCAATCGAGGCCATCCATTGCGGAAGAAATCAGCCAGGTTCTGGCGGCTCGCCAGGCTGAACTGAATTCAGTTCAGGATGGGTTGGCTGCCGCGCAACATTCTCACCACCAGGCAAACTCTGAAATACTGAACAAGATCAAAGAATTTTTTGGACTTTAATTAAAGCAGGCCTGAACAAGTGCGCGCGGTCTTTGCGAGCAGCGAAGCAATCCTGCTTTTCAAATAGCGGCGGGATTACTTCGTAATGCGTTCCTCTCGATGAACACTTGTGCAGTGGTTCCATGGCAAACATAGCTCAGACCGCCCTCATCAAGACAAGCAGAAAATCAGAATATTCTGATATCTATCCGGATAAAATTATCGAATTAACTTATTCAAAGATAGAAAATATGGATCAAATCGCCCGACCCTACATGGTATTCTTCGGAAAATTTTTACCGAACCCAGCAGCAATAAACCATTAAACCAAAGAAATGGAGAAAACATGTCCAAACTAGTTCGGCCACACGGCGGCGGTGAACTCAAGCCTCTGTTACTGACTGGCGATGCGTTGAAAGCAGAACTGGCACGTGCTCAAGGCATGGCCAAAGTCAAAATGAGCTCGCGCGAAACCGGCGACCTCATCATGCTCGGCATCGGTGGATTCACTCCCCTCAACGGTTTCATGATGCATTCTGACTGGCAAGGCGTATGCGATGCATACAAAATGGCCAACGGCCTGTTCTGGCCCATTCCAGCCACCCTGTCGACCGACGACGAGAGCATCAAGGACGGTGACGAGATCGCCCTGGTTGACGGTGAGTCCGGCGAGATCATGGGCACCATGAAGGTGACCGAGAAATACAGCATCGATAAAGGCCACGAGTGCATGCAGGTCTACAAGACCACCGACATGGAACACCCCGGCGTCAAGATGGTCATGGCCCAGGGCAAATATAATCTGGCCGGTCCGGTCAAGGTCCTCTCCACCGGCACATTCAAGGAAGAGTACGGCGAGCAGTTCATGACGCCTGCCGAGACCCGCGCGCTGTTCGAGAAGCTTGGCTGGTCCAAGATTGCCGCCTTCCAGACCCGCAATCCGATGCACCGCTCCCACGAATACCTGGCCAAAATTGCCATCGAAACCATGGACGGCGTGCTGGTCCACTCCCTGCTGGGGGCCCTGAAGCCGGGCGACATCCCTGCCGAAGTTCGCTCCGAAGCCATCAGCGTGCTGGTTGAGAACTATTTTGCACCCAACACGGTGATCCAGGCCGGCTATCCGCTGGACATGCGCTATGCAGGCCCGCGTGAAGCGCTGCTGCACGCGCTGTTCCGCCAGAACTATGGCTGCTCGCACCTGATCGTTGGCCGCGACCACGCCGGCGTGGGCGACTACTACGGCCCGTTCGACGCTCAGAAAATTTTCGACGAGATCCCCAAGGGCTCACTCGAAACCCAGAACATGAACATCGACTGGACCTTCTGGTGCAACAAGTGCGGCGGCATGGCCTCGCAGCGCACCTGCCCGCACACCAAGGACGACCGCATCCTGTTGTCCGGCACCAAGGTGCGTTCAATGCTTTCCGAAGGCAAGGATCTCCCTGTAGAATTCAGCCGGCCGGAAGTGGCCAAGGTACTGCAGAAATATTACGCAGGCCTTTCCGCTGAAGAAAATATCAAGATCGAACTTAAAGGTCATTCAGCAAAATAAGTTTTTTAAGGTTGGCCGGCCACTGTGTGTAACCGGCTTTTTTATAGTTGTAATGTCATTACTGAGGAGTAAAAGCAATGCCAACTTTTGTACGTACCGACAAATGTGACGGCTGCAAAGGTCAGGACAAAACCGCGTGCATGTACATCTGCCCGCACGACCTGATGAAGCTTGACAAAGATGGTTCCGAAACCGGCCACGCCATGAAGGCGTTCAACCAGGAACCCGAGCAGTGCTGGGAATGCTATTCCTGCGTAAAGATTTGCCCACAACAGGCAATCGAAGTACGTCACTATGCTGACGTTGTGCCACTGGGTGGTTCCGTGCAGCCTCTGCGTGGTTCCGACTCCATCATGTGGACCATCAAATTCCGCAACGGCGTGCTGAAGCGCTTCAAATTCCCGATCCGCACCACGCCAGAAGGTTCGATCGACTGCTACGGTGGCAAGCCTGAAGCAAACATGGCAGATGTTGCCAAATCCGGTTTCTTTAACCAGATGAATGGCTATCGTGCTGGCAACCCTGCTGAACTGATTCGCAAGTAAGACGCGACGAACAGTTATTATTAACGAATATTGAAAGGTAAATAAGATGTCTGGAACCTTTGAAAATCCTGAAGTAATCCAAGAAGAAGTTGACATTCTTCTTATCGGCGGCGGCATGGCTTGTTCTGGTGCGGCTTATGAAATCATGCGTTGGGCTGATGCAGCCAAGCGCGAAAACGGCGTTGACCTGAAAATCAAGCTGGTAGACAAGGCTGCAATGGACCGCTCCGGCGCCGTTGCTCAAGGTCTGTCCGCCATCAACACCTACATCGGTGATGCGCAAGACCCAGCTGACTACGCACGTATGGTGTCCAACGACCTGATGGGTATTACCCGTGACGATCTGGCCTACGATGTGGGCCGTCACGTTGACGAATCCGTTCACCTGTTCGAAGAGTGGGGCCTGCCCATCTGGAAGACCGACGAAGCCGGTGAGCGTCACGACGGTTCCGTTGAAATGCCAAAACTGAAAGACGGCGGCAAGCCCGTACGTTCCGGTAAGTGGCAGATCATGATCAACGGCGAATCCTACAAATGGATCGTTGCTGAAGCTGCTAAAAAAGCGCTCGGCATGGACCGCATCCAGGAACGTATTTTCATCGTTAAACTGGTGAATGACAAAGCTGACAAGAACCGCATCGCTGGTGCTGTAGGCTTCTCCGTTCGTGAAAACAAGGTTGTTGTGTACAAGGCCAAGGCAATTCTGCTGGCTGCCGGTGGTTGCGTAAACCTGTTCCGCCCACGTTCCGTTGGCGAAGGCCAAGGCCGTGCATGGTACCCAGTATGGAACGCAGGTTCGACCTACTCCATGGCTGCCGAAGCTGGCGCCGAACTGACCATGATGGAAAACCGCTTCGTGCCAGCCCGTTTCAAAGACGGTTACGGCCCTGTCGGTGCCTGGTTCCTGTTGTTCAAAGCCCAGGCCACCAACGCCAACGGCGAAGTGTACATGGTCAAGAACAAAGAACTGCTGAATGACTATCCTCCGTATGGTCAAGCTGCCGTTCCTGCTTCCTGCCTGCGTAACCACCTGATGCTGAAGGAAATGAAAGAAGGCCGCGGTCCGATTTACATGGACACCGTGACTGCTCTTGCAAAACTGCGTGAAACGCTTTCCCCACGTGAAGTTAAGCACCTGGAAGCTGAAGCATGGGAAGACTTCCTGGACATGTGCGTTGGTCAGTGCGGCGTTTGGGTTGGTGAAAACATCGAGCCAGAGAAGAAAAACTCCGAACTGATGCCAACCGAACCCTACCTGCTCGGCTCCCACTCCGGTTGCTGCGGTATCTGGGTATCCGGTCCGGAAGACGTCGGTGCGCCTACCAGCGAAACCAAGGACGGCGTTCCTGCTCACCTGCCTAGCGGCTGGAACTGGGGCTACCGCTCCATGACAACGGTCAAGGGTCTGTTCACTGCTGGTGACGGCGTGGGCGCATCCGGCCACAAGTTCTCCTCCGGCTCTCACGCTGAAGGCCGCCTGTGCGCCAAGTCCATGGTCAAGTACTGTGTTGACAACAAAGACATGAAGGTCGAGTTGGACACCCCGGTAGATCAACTGGTAGCTGAAATCTACAAGCCAGTTCGCAACTACCTGGAATTCAAGGACTACTCCACCGCGATCGACGTGAACCCCAACTACATTACTCCGAAAATGCTGCAGTTCCGTCTGCAAAAAATCATGGACGAGTATGTTGCTGGTGTTGCAACCTACTACACCACCAACGACAAGATGTTGGCTGTAGCTAGCGAGAAGCTGGACATGCTGAAGGAAGACGCAGAAAAAATGCGTGCAAAAGATCTGCACGAACTGCTGCGCGCATGGGAAAACTACCATCGCATCCTGACTGCCGAAGCTCACATGAAACACATCCTGTTCCGTGAAGAAAGCCGTTACCCTGGCTTCTACTACCGCATGGACAAGAACTTTGTCGATGAAGAGAACTGGAAGTGTTTCGTGAACTCGATCTACGACAAAACAACCAAACAGTGGACCTGCTTCAAGCGCGCTCACGTGGATCTGGTTGACAAGTCCAAGCTGTTCAAGCCTGCTGCTCACTAAGAGTTTGCTGTAACAGTGTAGTAAAATGAAAGCCGGGCGCCGCAGGGTGCCCGGTTTTTTCTTTCACGTTAAAATATGCATGTTGCACTCATGGTCAAGTGCCAAGACACAAGGACTCGCACTCAGACATCCTTCTGCCTGGACATTTAGAAATAACCGCGCCTGGCGCACAAACGAGGTAATCATGGACGAACAAGAATTTCAGAATCTGGCCAAAGACTCTCCCTTTGTGGAAAGCCCGGTCATGCCCAACATGCTGGAAGGCGACACCACCATCCAGTTCCGCTGCCACCGCCAGGTCAAATTCTGGAATGCCTGTTGCAGCAATATCGATATTCCGCTGACGCCTTTTGACATCCTGCGGCTAAAAAACCGCCTGAACCTTTCCTCCGGCGACTTTCTGAAGCAATATACCTTTCCCTACGAACTGGACAAGGACGGCCTGCCTGGTGTGAAATTCCAGCCGGTTGAAGGCGGCACCGCCTGTCAGTTCATGGTTGAGGAAGGTTGCAGCGTGTACGAGGATCGCCCGGCCGCCTGCCGCTACTACCCGGTCGCCCTCCTCTCGATGCGCCGTTCGGATGAATACACCGACCGGACCGCCTACGCACTGGTGCAGGAAAAACACTGCCTCGGTCACCAGGAGCCGCGCAAACTGACCATCGACGAATACCGCCAGGAACAAGGCGTCAGCGACTACGACGAAAAGAGCCGCGGCTGGCGCCAGTTGATCCTGAAAAAGAAATCCGCCGGCCCATCCGTCGGCAAACCGCCACAAATCTCCAATCAGTTGTTCTTCATGACCAGCTATGACCTGGACCGCTTCCGCGCTTTCGTCATCAGCCCCTCTTTCAATGCGTCCTATATCGTACCGGTTGAGACCATGGCGGAAATCGTAGCCGACGATGAGAAGCTGATGGAGTTCGGTTTCAACTTCCTCAAACAATCGCTGTTCAACGAAAAATTCCTTGAAGAACAGGAAGGATCTTTCGAAAAACACCGCGCCAGACTGAATGAACGCGCGCAGTCCATCATCGCTGGAATGCAAAAGGACCGCCAGAAACTCGAGGACGACAAGTACAGCCCGGACCCCAGGCCCGGCGATTGTGGCTGTGGCGGCAACGATTAGGCGATCCATCAGGATGGAAGCCCACTCCCTGGCACCGGAAGAGCACTTTATCCGCGAGGAGCCCTACTACGAGCTGATAGGCCAGGAAATCGCCATTTTCGAGGCGGCTTACCAGAACAAGCTGCCGGTGCTGCTCAAAGGGCCGACCGGCTGCGGCAAGACGCGCTTCATGGAATACATGGCATGGCGTCTCAAGCGCCCGCTGATCACGGTTTCCTGCCATGATGACTTGACCGCCTCCGACCTGGTGGGACGCTTTCTGGTCAAGGGCGGTGAAACCATCTGGGTGGATGGCCCCCTGGCCCGCGCCGTGCGGGCCGGGGGCATTTGCTATCTGGACGAGATCGTCGAAGCGCGCAAGGACACCATGGTGGTGATTCACCCCCTGGCAGACGATAGACGCGCGCTGCCCATGGAAAAGCTTGGCACCCTGCTGGAGGCCAATGACGACTTCTGCCTCGCCATTTCATACAACCCCGGCTACCAGAGTGTGCTCAAGGATCTCAAGCAAAGCACCCGGCAGCGCTTTGTCGCGCTCGAATTTGACTATCCCGCAGCAGAGCTGGAGCGCAAGATTGTTGCCAGCGAATCCGGCGTGGCACTGGATGTTGCCGAAAAACTGGTCAAATTCGCGCAAATGACGCGCAACCTCAAAGGCAGCGGCCTGGAAGAAGGCGCCAGCACCCGCCTGCTGGTGCATGCCGCAAAACTCATCGCTTCCGGCATCGAACCGGTAGTCGCCTGCCAGAGCGCCATCGCTCAGGCCATCACAGACGATGCGGAAATGCTGGCAGCGGTGCACGAGCTCTCCTCCTCGCTTTTCTAAATAGATAGGATTAACAGGATTTCTGTTACGAAACTTTTATCCTGTAAATCCCGTCCATTAATTCTTTTATGACAGACACAAGTGCCCTCACGGCAGAAATCATCGAGCAGCTTCTCGAAGAGTGGCTCGAGGTCGAGTTCACCTTCCTTCACGTCGAGGAAATAGCCTCGTCCATCGCGGCACTGCGGCGCGACGAGCAGGATTGCCTGCTCAACTGGATCAGGCGCATCGCCACCACCCACATCCAGATCGCCTACCAGTTCGCACTGCGCGCCCCGGATCTTCTCACCCACATGGAGCGGCGCCTGATCGAGGCATGGGCACTGCATGCCATGGACACCTACGACCGCGCGGGGATATCACCCGCCGTGCGGGTCATCAAGGATGTAATAAATTTCACCCGCCTCAGCCATGAACGAACCGCCGGGGTGGTGTTCGAGGATGTCGGCGGCGTCATGCTCAATTTCGTGCATGGCCTGTCCGGCAGACGTCTCAAGCTGGAGCAGGGAGAAGCCGTCTTCACCGACAGTGAAACCCTCTTCCTGCCCGCCGTCATCGCCCGCATGCCATCGGTCGCGGACAATTTTGTGCTGTGCAAGGCCATGGTGGCGATGATGTGGGCCCAGACACGTTTTGGCAGCTTTCGCACCCAGCTCCCCGAACTGCTCAATGCCTATGAAGATGCCGCGCGCGCGCTGAAACACTTTCAGGCACTTGAAACCCTGCGCTTGCAGGCTTGCATCGCACGCGAGCTGCCCGGCCTCTACCGCGAAATGCAGCGGCTGCGGGCAGAGCTGCATGAAACGCTCCCGGCTTCATGGCAGCATTTTGCCCAGGAACTGGCACAAGCCGATGCCACGGCCGATGACAGCTTGCGCCTGCTAGCCAGGGCCTATGCCGATCCAGCGGCTCCTCCGGATATATGTTTCCAGGGTGAGCTGCGCCCGGATGCCGTCGCCAAGTGCATGGCGGCGCGAGTGGCCAAGGAAAAGATTTTGCTAAGGGTGAAGCTGGCACAACTGGAACAGGAGCTGAAGAAACACCGCCCGGACGAGACCAAGGACCGGCCAGCGCAGTTCGGCCTGACTGAAAAACCGGCTACCGAACCCGGCCTGACCGCCCTGGAACTCACGCTGGATGGCGCCCCGATCGCCCCGCCGGAGGAGGTACGCCAGCTGCTTACCTCGATCCAGCTCGATCTCGGCGAAATTCCGCCCGAATACCTGTTCGCCGCCGGGCCGGGCGAATACGACCCGCGCCTGTACGAGGAAAAGCCCGCCGACCCGGACGAGGTGTGGCAGGGCACCTATCATGAAGAAGGCGCCTCGCTCTATCCGGAGTGGGATTATGGCCGTCAGCACTACCGCAAGAACTGGTGCGTGATGCGCGAAAAAGACGTGTTGCCGGTCCATGATGGTTTCCGCGAGGCCACGCTGGAGAAATACAGCGGCCTGGTGAAACACCTGCGCAAGACCTTCGAAGCCATGCGCGACGAGAACCGTCTCCTGAAGCGCCAGGCCTACGGCGACAACGTGGATATCGACGCGCTGGTGGAAGCCCTTGCCGATGCCCGCGACGGCAGCGAAATGAGCGAGCGCCTGTTCATGCGCATGCACCGCAGCGAGCGCAACATCGCGGTGATGTTCATGGTGGACATGAGCGGCAGCACGCGCGGCTGGATCAACGATGCCGAGCGGGAATCGCTGATTTTATTAAGCGAAGCGCTCGAAACCCTGGGCGACCGCTACGCCATTTACGGTTTTTCCGGCACCACCCGCAAGCGTTGCGAACTGTTTCGCATCAAGCGTTTCGATGAGCCCTATAACGAGGAAGTAAGAGCGCGCATCAGCGGCATCCGCCCGCAGGAATACACCCGCATGGGCTTTGCCATCCGCCATCTGACCAGCGTGCTGAATGAGGTCGAGGCGCGCACCAAGCTGCTGATCACGCTTTCGGACGGCAAACCGGACGACTACCACGACAACTATCGCACCCAGTATGGCATCGAGGATACCCGCAAGGCCCTGCAGGAAGCGCAGCGCAGCGGCATCCACCCATTCTGCATCACCCTTGACGAAAAAGCGCGGGACTACCTTCCCCACCTTTATGGCGCAGTCAATTACACCGTGATCGACGAAGTCAACAAACTGCCGTTCAAGGTCGCGGATATTTACCGGCGATTGACGACCTAGCCAATTCTGATTAACTTGTAACCCTGATAGATACCAAGGAATAAAAATGCGCTTTATATGGTTTCCACTGCTTGCCGCCCTGTTATTTTTTTCTGCCTCGGCCCAGGCCAGTGGCGGAGGCTCCAAGGAAGGTGGCGCTTCGTCATACGCCAAACTGGAGACCTTCACCGTCAACTTGCAGGGATTGACGCAATATCTACAGGTCGATATGTCACTCAAGGTAGCCGACCCCAAAATAAGCGAATCCATCAAGGGTTGGAGTCCCGTCATTCGCCACGAGCTTATTCTTGTACTCAGCAGCCAGAGTAGCGAAGAACTGGCGACGCTGGCCGGCAAGAAAAAAGTGATGGGCCTGATCAAGACTGCCGTCAACAAGGTACTGAAGCTGGATGCCAAGGAAGGCGTGACGGATGTCCTGTTCGAATCTTTCGTGATTCAGTAATTCCGGCCCAAAACACCCAATCTGCACCATACACCGGGCAGCATGCCCGGTTTTAGTGCGCAGGCACCACGAATAAGCCCTCAAAAACAACAATAGCCATTTTAAATCAAAAGGCTATATAAATGGCATGCCTTTTGCTTCTACACTGGAAATCCTTGTTCATGGATCATCCAAAGGAGCACATGATGTCCGACCGTTTCAATCTTCTTGATTTCTCCAAAGCCAACATCCGCACCCTTCACCTGACCTGGCTGGCCTTCTTTGTCAGCTTCATGGTGTGGTTCGCGCATGCGCCCCTGATGCCCTTCATTCGTGAAGCATTGCAGCTGACGGATCTTCAGACCAAGGTACTGCTGATACTCAACGTCACCATGACGATTCCGGCGCGCATCCTGGTCGGCATGCTGGTTGACCGTTATGGGCCGCGCATCCTGTTTTCGGCCATCCTGATCCTGGGCGGCATCATCAGCATGGCCTTTGCCCTGGCCGAGAACTTTCAGCAACTGGCGCTGTTGCGCTTTCTCTCCGGCTTTGTCGGCGCGGGTTTCGTGGTCGGAATCCGCATGATCTCGGAATGGTTTCCCGCGCGTCAGACCGGCGTCGCCCAGGGCATTTACGGCGGCTGGGGCAACTTCGGCTCGGCTGGCGCGGCAGGCCTGCTGCCCATCATCGCCGCCAGCGTGGGCGGCCCCGATGGCTGGCGCTATGCCAGCGCCCTCACCGGCCTGATCGCCATTGCCTACGGCATCCTGTTCTACTGGAAGGCGCGCAACACCCCCAAGGGCTCGACCTACTTCAAGCCCAAGAAAACCGGCGCACTGGAAATCACCAGCGGATTCGATCTCGCGCTGTACATCGTGATGAACATCCCCATGTATCTGGCGCTGGGGATACTGACCTGGAAGCTTTCCCCCTCCGGCATGAAACTGCTGGGTCAAACCACGGTTTACCTCATCTATGCCGCCCTGACCCTCACCTACCTGGTTCAGGTGTGGAAAATCTGGCAGGTGAATGCCCATGTGCTGAAACAGCCCGTGCCTGAGCTGCAACGCTATTCCTTCACCCAGGTCGCGATCCTCGACCTGGCCTACATGGTGACATTCGGCACCGAACTGGCCGTGGTTTCCATGCTGGCGCTGTTCTATGTCGACATGTTCGCCCTGGACAAGGTCGTCGCTGGCCTGCTGGCCGGCTCCTACGCCGTCATCAACCTGGTTGCCCGCCCGGCCGGCGGTCTGCTGAGCGACAAGTTCGGCCGCACGATCACGCTCATCATCGTTTTCGTCGGCATCGCGCTGAGCTTCATGGCACTGAGCAATGTCAGCAAGGAATGGAGCCTCCCCATGGTGGTACTGGCCGCCACCTTTGGCGGCATCTTCTCCAAGGCCGGATCGGGCGCGGTGTATGCCATGGTGCCCCTGATCCAGCGCCGCCTGACCGGCCAGATCGCCGGCATGACCGGCGCTTACGGCAACGTGGGGGGCGTGTCCTTCCTTACCGTGCTGGCCATGGTCTCCACCCAGACCTTCTTCCTGGTGATCGGCATTACCGCGGCCGTTGTGCTGTTGTTCATCGCGGCCTTCCTGCGCGAGCCAAAAGGACACATGACCGAAGTCCTGCCGGATGGCACCGTGCAACTGATCGAAGTACACTGATTGTAGAAAAAACCAGTTAACCACGGAGCTCACGAAGAACACGGAGTAAAGGCCATGGATTGCATGTTTCTTGGCATTCACCGGTCGGGCGAGAGCCAAAAATGCATTCTCCGTGCCCTCTGTGTTCTCCGTGGTTTCAAACCATGGCTGCTGTGGGAGTACACATGAGTCAAACCCTGACCATCCGCCTGGGGCAGCATTCGATTGCCGGCATCAAGCCGCAGAACGAGGATTTCCACGGCGCCCTGGTTCCCACGGATGCGACGCTGGACAGCAAGGGCATCTGTGTCGCCATCGCCGACGGGGTCAGCGCCAGCGAAGGCGGGAAGGATGCCAGCCAGATCGCGGTACGCCAGTTCCTGGACGATTACTACAGCACGCCCGATTCCTGGTCAACCAAGCATGCGGCGACCAGGGTGCTGGGGGCGCTCAACCTGTGGCTCTACAACCAGGGGCAGAAGCTCTACGGCGGCAATTGCGGGCTGGCGACCACCTTCAGCGCCATCGTGCTGAAATCCCGCACCGCCCACCTGTTCCATGTCGGCGACAGCCGCATCCATCTGCTGCGCGATGGCCGCCTGGAATGCCTCACGCGAGACCATCGCGTACATTTCGGCGACAAGAGCGATTATCTGGCCCGGGCGCTGGTCATCGATGCGCGCCTCGATATCGACTACCACACCCGCGCCCTGCAGGCCGGCGACTGCTTCATTCTGACCACGGATGGCGTGCACGACGTCCTTCGCGCGGAAGGCATGGAGCAAATTCTCGCAGCCTGCCCCGGCGATCCGCAGAAACAGGCCGAGGCACTGGTGGTCCAGGCCTTCAGCCAGGGCAGTCAGGACAACATCACCTGCCAGGTGCTGTGCATCGAAACATTGCCGCAGGCCGGCAAGGACGAATTCCTCGAACAGCTGACCCGCCTGCCCTTCCCGCCCGACCTCAAGGCCGGCCAGGTGCTGGATGGCTACCGCATCCTGCGCGAACTCAACGCCACCTCGCGCAGCCAGGTCTATCTGGCGGAAGACACGCTGGATCCGCAGGCCAGGAAGGTGGTCGTCAAAACCCCCTCGCAGAATTACAACGACGATCCGCTTTACATCGAACAGTTCCTGCACGAGGAATGGGTGGCAAAGCGGCTGGATTCGCCACACCTGATCAAGGTCTGCGACCGCGCCGCGCGGCCGCGCACCTTTCTCTACAGCGTGGTCGAATACATCGAGGGCCAGACCCTGCGCCAGTGGATGCGGGACAATCCCGATCCCGGCACCGGCCGCGTGCGCGCCACGGTGGACCAGATTGCGCGCGGCCTGCGTGCCATGCACCGGATGGAAATGATTCACCAGGACCTGAAGCCGGACAACATCCTGATCGACCGCAACAACACCCTGAAAATCATCGATTTCGGTTCCACCCGCATCGCCGGGCTGGCCGAGATACAAAGCGCGCTGGAGCACAACCATATCGCCGGCACGGCAAGCTACTCGGCGCCGGAATACTTCAGGGGCGAACCGGGCAGCGATCGCTCGGACATCTTCTCGCTAGGCGTGATCGCCTATGAAATGTTCACCGGCCAACTGCCCTACGGCGAAATCACCCCCGAGCGGGCCGCGCGGAAAAAATTCACCTACACCCCGGCACGGCTGCACAATCCCGCCATTCCGGACTGGGTGGATGCCGCGCTGGAAAAGGCCACCCACCCCCACCCCCACCGGCGCTACGAGCTCGAATCCGAATTCGTCGCCGACCTGACCCGCCCCAACCAGAGCCTGCTCAACGAAGGACGCAGCCGCCCCCTGCTGGAACGCAACCCGCTGGGTTTCTGGAAAGGACTGTCGCTGATCCAGCTGGTGTTGATTGTGGTGCTGGGATATTGGCTGCTTACAGGTACGCTCAGTGCTTGAACTTCCGCTTGACCGGAAGTGATGGTTGAATCGCCCCGGATTCATAGCCAGTTTTGCACCTTGATTAAGAGGTAGGTACTATCCGGCTTCGCCCACTCAAGAGAAGCAATCCCCGAATGCAAAAAGAAGTCAAAGAGAAGCCCAAATACGCCGTCGTTGCGGCCGTGCAACTGCCGAACGTGAGCGACGTCGAGTTCGAGGCATCGCTGGCCGAGCTGCGCGATCTGGCAAAGACACTGGGTTTCGAGATCACAGCCACCTTCATGCAGAAGCGCTCCAGCTTCGACACGACGGCCTACCTGGGTGCAGGGAAGAGGGAGGAGATACGCGAATTCGTGGACAGCGCGCCAGCGCCTGTCACCTTCGAGCATACGCCACAGGCCGCCGCCGACCCTGACGCCGGCAAGATCGACGTCATTTTCGTCGATCACGAAATCTCGCCGTCGCAGGCGCGCAACCTCGAAATCGAGGCCGGCTGCGAGGTGATGGACCGCACCATGGTCATCATCGAAATCTTCCACCGCCACGCCAGTTCCCGCGCCGCGCGCGCGCAGGTGGAAATCGCCCGCCTCGGTTACATGGCGCCGCGTCTGCGCGAGGCGGCAAAACTCGCCGGGCCGCAAGGGCGGCAGCGCAGCGGCGCCGGCGGCCGCGGCGCTGGCGAGTCGCACACCGAGCTGGACAAACGCAAGATCCGCGACCGCATCGCCGAGTTGCAGCTTGAGATCGCGGCGATGGAAGTCGAGCGCAAGACGCAGCGCGCGCGGCGGCAGGAGCGCCAGGGAATCGCCAACGTGGCGCTGGTCGGCTACACCAACGCGGGAAAGTCCACCCTGATGCGCGCGCTCACCGGCAGCGCGGTGCTGGTCGAAAACAAGCTCTTCGCCACGCTCGACACCACCGTGCGCGCCCTCCAGCCCGAGAGCAGGCCGCGCGTGCTGGTCAGCGACACGGTCGGCTTCATCAAGAATCTGCCGCACGGTCTCGTCGCCTCGTTCAAATCGACGCTCCAGGAGGCACTTGACGCATCGCTGCTGCTCCACGTCATTGATGCAAGCGATCCCGGGTTCGAGCGGCAGCTAGAGGTCACCGACAAGGTGCTTGACGAAATCGGCGCGAAGGACGTGCCGCGCATCCGCATCTTCAACAAGATCGACCATGTCGGCACTGCGGAGGCGCAAGCCGAACGCGAAGCGGCGCTGCGCGCGCAGTACCCCGATTGCATGGTGATGAGCGCGCGCCGCACGGGCGATGTTGCAGAACTGCGCGAGGCAATCGTCGCGTTTTTCCAGCAGGGCCTTGCGGAAGCCGAGCTTTTCCTTCCCTGGTCGGCACAGCAACTGCGCGGCGAAATCTTCGCCAGTTGCGAGGTGCTGGAGGAGCGCGCCGACGGTGAAGGCGCGTTCCTGCGCATTCGCGGCGAAAGCGAGGCTGTGAGAAGCCTGTGCGAGCGGCTCGGCCAGGCCTGAATTTTCAAACCTGCAGAAACACCACGCCCTCTTCCACCTTGACGGGATAGGTGCCGACGCAGCCCTCGTCCGGGGCCTGCGCCATACCGTCCTCGAAGCAGATATTCATGCCGTGCAGCGGGCAGGTGACGGTGTTGCCGGAGACGATGCCCTGAGACAGCGGGCCTCCCTTGTGCGGGCATTTGTCGTTCATGGCGAAGACTTCATCGCCAGCGTTGCGAAACACCGCGATTTCCTTGCCATCATGGCGCACCACACGCGCACCACGTTGCGGAAACTCGCTAAGGGGCGCGATTCTGATCCAGTTGCTCATTTGAAACTCCTGTGTATTAAGCTGAAAAGTTTGATTTACCACGGAGGACACGGAGAGCACGGAGAAAAAACCATGTAAAACAAAGGAATGTTTTCCTTCGTGCGCTCCGTGTCCTCCGTGGTTCAATCCGGTTTCATCAAACCGAGATAACCTCGAATTCGTGTTTGGCGACGCCTTCCGTGGCTCTTTCCTTCCACGGATCCTTTTCCACCGAAAGGGCGTAGAGCAGGCGCTGATAGAGCGCCTTGCGGCCGGCTTCGTCTTCCAGCACGCGCTTTTTCACGTAATCCATGCCCACGCGCTGGATCCAGTGCACGGTGCGGTCGAGATAGCGGGCTTCCTCGCGGTAGGCCTGGATGAAGGCGCCAGTGTATTCCAGCACCTCCTCTGGAGTTTTGACCTTGACCAGGAACTCGGCAACCTCGGTCTTGATGCCGCCGTTGCCGCCAACGTGAATTTCCCAGCCGGAATCCACAGCAATGATGCCCACGTCCTTGATGGCGGCCTCGGCGCAATTGCGCGGACAGCCGGAGACGGCGAACTTGACCTTGTGGGGCGCCCACATTTTCCAGAAGGCTTTTTCCAGGTCGATGCCCATCTGGGTGGAATCCTGTGTGCCGAAGCGGCAGAACTGGCTGCCGATGCAGGTTTTCACCGTGCGCAGCGCCTTGCCGTAGGCATGGCCGGAGGGCATGTCCAGGTCGGCCCACACGCCGGGCAGGTCTTCCTTCTTGATGCCGAACAGGTCGATGCGCTGGCCGCCGGTGACGCGGATCATCGGCACTTCGTACTAGTCCGCCACGTCGGCGATACGGCGCAGGTCGGCGGCGGTGGTCTTGCCGCCCCACATGCGCGGCACCACGGAATAGGTGCCGTCCTTCTGGATGTTGGCATGCACGCGCTCGTTGACGAAGCGCGACTGGGCATCGTCCCTGGCCTCGCCTGGCCAGGTCGAGATCAGGTAATAGTTGAGCGCCGGGCGGCAGGTGGCGCAGCCATCCGGGGTGCGCCATTCGAGGAATTTCATGGTGTCCGGGATGGACAGCAGCTTGTGGTCCCGTATCGCGGCACGCACTTCATCGTGGGTGCGCTCGGTGCAGCCGCACACCGGCTTGACCGCCGGCGTGGCGGAGTAGTCGCCGCCAAGGGTGGAGGAAAGGATCTGCTCCACCAGGCCGGAGCAGGAGCCGCAGGAACTGGCGGCCTTGGTATGCTTCTTGACGTCGTCCAGGGTGAAGAGACCCTTTTCCTTGATGGCCTTGACGATATCGCCCTTGCACACGCCGTTGCAGCCGCACACTTCCATTTCATCGGTCATCGCGGCGGCCTTGTTCTGGCCGGCATGACCGCCGTCGCCGAGATTGCTCTGGCCGAACATGAGGTGGTCGCGGATATCCGAAACGTTGCGCCCTTCGCGCAACAGCTGGAAGTACCAGGCGCTGTCCACGGTATCGCCATAAAGACAGGCGCCCACCAGCTTGTTGTCCTGAATCACCAGCTTCTTGTACACGCCACCCACCGGATCGGACAGCACGATATCCTCGGTTTGCCCGCCACCACCGAAATTCCCGGCGGAAAACAGGTCGATACCGGTGACCTTGAGCTTGGTGGACGTGACCGAACCCACGTAGCGGCCGATGCCCATTTCCGCCAGGTGATTGGCGCACACCTTGGCCATTTCGAATAGCGGCGCCACCAGGCCGTAGGAGGTACCGCGATGGCTGACGCATTCACCGATGGCGTAAATGCGCGGGTCGTAGGTCTGCATGGTGTCGTTCACCACGATGCCGCGGTTGCAGTGGATTCCGGCAGATTCCGCCAGGGCGGTGTTGGGACGGATACCCACGGCCATCACCACCAGGTCGGCGGGGATTTCGCTGCCATCCTTGAAGCGCACGCCCGCCACACGGCCATCATTGCCAACGAGCAGTTCGGTCTGCTTCTGCAGCAGAAACCTGAGCCCCTTTTCTTCCAGTGATTTTTGCAGCAGTCTGGCGGCGGTTCGGTCGAGCTGGCGTTCCATCAGCCATTCCCCGATATGGATTACGGTTACGTCCATGCCGCGCAGCATCAGGCCGTTGGCCGCTTCCAGGCCGAGCAGGCCGCCGCCGATGACCACCGCGTGCTTGTGCTTGCCGGAGGCGTCGATCATGGCATCCACGTCATGGATGTCGCGGAAGCCGATCACGCCGTCCAGATCGTTGCCGGGCACCGGCAGGATGAAGGGATTGGAGCCGGTGGCCAGGATCATCCGGTCATATTCGGCGCTGGTGCCGTCTTCCGCATATACCACGCGGTTCTTGCGGTCGATCCTGTTGATCTTCTTGTTGAGATGCAGGGTGATGCCGTTATCGCGGTACCAGTCCACATCATTGAGCATGATGTCCTTGATGGTCTGCTCGCCGGACAGCACGGGGGACAGCATGATGCGGTTGTAGTTGCCGTGCGGCTCGGCGCCGAAGACCGTGATGTCGTACATGTCCGGTGCAAGCTTGAGCAATTCCTCAAGCGTGCGTACCCCGGCCATGCCGTTGCCTACCATCACCAGTTTGATTTTCTTCATCAGTGTTTCTCCAGAAATATTAAGCCTGAATAATCCTTTAGGTCGTAGGTCGGGCTTTAGCCCGACATGTCGGGTTGAAACCCGACCTACAACTCGACTGTGGATCACTAGAGCAAACACCGTGCCAACTATTTAATACATTGTTTTAAAATGTATTATTTAAAATCCGCCGAACTTGATGGGAAACGCATGCACTCAAAGCAATCGCGCCAGGCTGTTCATGCCCTGATTTGGGGCGGAGACAGGTGCCGACTCCCCCAGCATGCGTTTCAGCTCGGGCAGGCATGAGCCGCATTCCGTGCCACAGCGAAGCCCAGCTTGCAGGGCGGCAAGATCGCTGCCCTTGCTGATTGCAGCGCGGATTTCCTTTTCCGATACATTCCTGCAGTTGCATACGATTTTTCCGCGCGTGACCCCGCCCACCGGGGGCGTGTTCACCGGCGCCAGGGCCCACAAACGGATCTGCTCGAAGGGCAGGCCCGCGGCGATCATCTCCTTGAGCCAGTCGCGCGCCAGCGTTTCCCCGGTGAGCCTGGCTCCGATCACCTGGCCCTGATCGACCAGGATGCGCTTGGAAATACCGCGCCTGACATCGTCATAACGGATGGTGGCATCAGGATCATCCAGTCCCAGCAGGCGATCCAGCTGCTCGACCAGGGCAGGATCGACCGGTGCGTCTCCGGCCACGCGCAGCACCAGCACCGGCTCATCCTGCCCGAACAGCCCCAGCGAAGCATGCTGAAAACGCGCCAGCAGCGCCTGCACACGCGGCATCAGCGCAAGCGCGCCATGCCGCCGCAGCGCCACCATCTGCCAGGTGTAGGGCAGCTTCTCGATGCTCACCGCGGCATGCTTGAGTTCCGGCTGGAACGACACCGGGTCAACCGCCGGGGCCGTCAAGGCATTGGCGCCAGGCGTGCTCATGAAGCGGCTGCCCCAGTGCATGGGCAGGAACACCTGGGCCGGCTGCATTTCCGCCGAGGCCTGCACGCGCACCGTGCAGCTGCCGCGCCTGCTTGAAACCCGCGCCACGTCGCCGTCCTTCAGGCCGCGCAGGCGCATATCGGCAGCGTTCATCGCCAGCACCGGCTCTTCGGCATGGCTGAACAGGCGCGCCACCGTGCCGGTGCGCGTCATGCCGTGCCACTGGTCGCGCAAGCGGCCGGTGTTCAGGTGAAACGGAAAGCGGGCATTGGTTGGCTCTGCCACGCCCTGGTAGCGCACATTCGCAAACCGGGCTTTACCCGTGGCGGTGGGGAATACGCCATCGCCGTACAGGCGCGCCTTGCCGCCGGATTCGCCTTCCCTGAACGGCCACTGCTGCGGGCCGCGCTCATCCAGCAGGCGGTAGGACAGGCCGCTGATGTCCAGATCGCGGCCGCGCGTGCTTGCGCGGTGCTCGTTGAAAACGTCCTCCGCACAGGCGTAGGGAAACAGTCCCGGCCCGGCAGGGTGTTTGAGCTTGACGCTCAGGCGCCGCGCGAAATCGCTGGCAATTTCCCAATCAGGCCTCGCCTCGCCGGGCGGAATGCGGGCCGGGCGAACATGGCTGATACGCCGTTCGGAATTGGTCACCGCGCCTTCCTTCTCGCCCCAGCTCGCGGCGGGCAGCAGCAAGTCGGCATAGGGAACGGTTTCGCTGCTGCGGTAGGCTTCCTGCAGGATGACGAATTCGGCACGTTCCAGCGCTTCCCGCACCCTGCCCTGATCGGGCATGGAAAGCGCCGGATTGGTGCACACGATCCAGATCGCCTTGATCTCGCCCTGCCGCATGGCCTCGAACATCTCCACGGCGGTTTTTCCCGGGCGTTCGGGAATGCTGTCCACGCCCCATAGCCTGGCCACCTCGGCCCGATGTTGCGGGTTGGCCAGATCCCGGTGCGCGGGCAGCAGGTTGGCCATCCCCCCGACTTCGCGCCCGCCCATGGCATTCACCTGGCCGGTGAGGGAAAACGGGCCGGCGCCGGGCTTGCCGATCTGGCCGGTGGCCAGGTGCAGGTTGATCAGCGCGGCGTTCTTGTCCGTCCCGTGGATGGACTGGTTCAGGCCCTGGCAATACAGCGACAGGCTGGCGCCCGATTCGCCGAACCACCTGGCAGCCTGAATGATGTCGCGCGCCGGGATGCCGCAAATATCCGCAACGCTTTGCGGCGTGTATTCGCGCACAGTGTCCTTGAGCGCCTCGAAGCCCTCGGTGTGAGCGCGGATGAAATCCATATCTGCCAGCCCCTCCCACAGCAGCACGTGCAGCATGGCATTGAACAGCGCCACGTCCGTGCCGGGCAGGATGGGCAGGTGCAGGTCTGCGGCGGAGGCAGTATCGGTGCGGCGCGGGTCGGCCACGATGATTTTCAGGCCGGGATTGGCCTGTTTGGCGGCCTCGATGCGGCGAAACAGGATGGGATGGGCATAGGCGGTATTGGAACCGGCGATGAAAATGCAGTTTGCCTGTTCGATATCCTCGTAGCAGGCCGGCGGCGCATCCATGCCCAGCGTCTGCTTGTAGCCCGCCACGGCGGACGACATGCACAGGCGGGAATTGGTGTCGATATTGTTGGTGCCGATCAGCCCCTTGGCCAGCTTGTTGAAGGCGTAATAATCCTCGGTCAGCAGCTGCCCGGAAACGTAGAACGCCACGCAGTCCGGACCATGCGCGCGGATAATCCCGGCCAGACGGCCGGTGGCATAATCCAGCGCCTCGTCCCAGCCCAGCCTTTGGCGCGCGGATTCACGTTCCAACCGCAGTTCCGGATAGAGCGCCCGGGTATCGGTCACGGCCGAGCGGTGCAGATTGGCGCCCTTGGTGCAGAGACGCCCGTAATTCGCCGGATGATCGGGGTCGCCGCGCACCTCGACAATTTTGCCCCTATCCGCGCTAATGATGACCCCGCAGCCGACACCGCAGTAACAGCAGACTGATTTGACTTCTTTCATCGCCAATTTCTCCGATACCAATTCCCCCGGCACTAGGCCGCCGGCCGTAGCTGGCGGCGATACAGGAAGTCCAGCACCGCGCCGCGGTATTCGTGGTACCTGGCGTCGTTGGCCAGCGCCAGGCGTTCGCGCGGGCGCGGCAGGTCCACATTGAGGATTTCGCCGATGGTCGCGGCTGGGCCGTTGGTCATCATCACGATACGGTCGGACAGCAACACCGCCTCGTCGACATCGTGCGTCACCATCACCACCGTGCTGTGGGTTTCCGCCGTGATTTTCATCAGCTCGTCCTGGAGATGGGCGCGGGTGAGCGCATCCAGCGCGCCAAACGGCTCGTCCAGCAGCAGCACCTTGGGCTGCATGGAGAGCGCGCGGGCGATGCCAACGCGCTGCTTCATGCCGCCGGAAATCTCGTGCGGATGCTTGTGCTCGGCATGCGTCAGCCCCACCAGCGCCAGCGCCTCGTGGGTACGCTTCTTGAGGTTGGCGCGGCTCTCGCTCTGGCCAAACACGCGCTCCACGGCGAGATGGACATTTTCGAAGCAGGTCAGCCACGGCAGCAGGCTATGGTTCTGGAACACCACCCCGCGCTCCGGGCCGGGACCGGCGATTTCGCGCCCGGCGCACAGCATCGCGCCGTCACTGGGCAGGGTCAGTCCCGCCACCAGGTTCAGCAGGGTGGACTTGCCGCAGCCGGAGTGGCCGATCAGCGCGATGAACTCGCCCTGGGCAATGTTGAGATTGATGTCGCACAGCGCCACGAATGGGCCTTTCCTGGTGTTGAAGACCTGGCGCACGTTTTCGATTTGGACGTATTTTTCCATGATTTTCTCCTTGGAGGTGAGGCGGGAGGGGTTAGGGGTGAGGCGAAAAAACAGGTGCGCGGTAGATTTTGACTTTCCGCCTCACCCCTCACGCCTTACCCCTCACCTCACTCGTAACTGAACCGTTTAGCCAGCAGAACCAGCGCCTGTTCCAGCAGCAGCCCGACGATGCCGACGATGAAGATGGCGATGATGATGTGTTCGACGTTGAGATTATTCCATTCGTCCCACACCCAGAAACCGATGCCGACGCCGCCGGTGAGCATTTCCGCCGCCACGATCACCAGCCAGGCCACGCCGATGGAAAGGCGGATGCCGGTCATCATGTAGGGCAGCACGGCGGGAAACAGGATCTTGGTGAAGTTCTTCCATTCGGACAGGTTCAGCACCTTGGCCACGTTCATGTAGTCCTGGGGAATGCGGTTCACGCCCACGGCGGTGTTGATGATCATCGGCCAGATGGCGGAGATGAAAATCACCCAGACTGCCGCCGGGTTGGCCGCCTTGAACACCAGCAGGCCGATCGGCAGCCATGCCAGCGGTGAAACCGGGCGCAACAGGCTGATGATGGGCGACATCATGGCGCTGAGGAACTGGAAGCGCCCAATCATGAAACCCAGCGGAATGCCGATCAGCGCCGCCATGCCGAAGCCGATGGCCACGCGCTGCAGGGAGGCCAGGATATTCCAGCCGATACCCTGGTCATTGGGGCCATTGCTGTAGAACGGGTCGCTGAACAAGGCGACGGCTGAATCCCAGGTCTTGAGCGGGCCGGGCAGTTGCGGGCTGGTCTGGGACACCAGCGCCCACAGGCCGATGAACAGCGCCAGGCCCAGCACCGGTGGAACCAGCCACTTGATAACCTCCCCAGCCATTTGCCCAATCCTGCCGGGCTTGCTTGCGCCAGGCCCGGTTTTCTCGACAGACGCAACGGCTGCGAGGGATTTGCCTGTCACCACGGTCTCCGGATCTGACATGATTTCTTTCATACTTTCATTTGTTATCTGGATCGCACTCATTTTGAATCTCCTTTTACAGGCACATCAGCCGGCCACCCGGCTCACTGCGCCGGGTGGCCGGAACTTTCACGCCGGGGCGTAAGCGGCCTGTTTCATGGCGGATGACAGCGTGCCGTAGGCTTCCACCCAGGCATCCTTGACCGCCGGGGTGAACTGCTCGCCCAGCCCCTTGCCCAGCGTCCAGATCAGCGCGCTGCCCACGGTGTCGTAATGCGCTTCTGTCACGCCGTAAGCGACATGGCCGCGCCCCAGATCTTCAATTCTTTCCAGAAGGGGGCCGAGATTGTCCAGGCTGTTGACGACGGTGTTTATCATCGCCATGAGCTTGCGTCCTTGCTCGACCATATCGCCCCTGAACATGCCGCGCAGGGAGGGGTCGAGCTCGAACAGCTGGCCATAGAACAACTGCGCCGCCGTGTCCTTGATCGGAAGAACCTGTTGCCAGCTGCTGCGCACCAGTGCAATTTTTTCGGTTTTCATGATGAATTCCTTTCAAAATTATCGAGAATGATTACGCCTTGACCTTGAACCCGGCGGCGTAGGCTTTCGGGTCCTTGCCGTCCCACACCGTGCCGTCGATCATCTTGCTGCTGCGCATGACGTCTTTCGGAATCGGCGTCCTGGTCTGTGTCGCGGCCTGTTTGTAGAGTTCAATCTGGTTGACCTTTTTGGCCACAGCCAGGTAATCCGGGTCTTCCTTGAGCAGGCCCCAGCGCTTGTGCTGGGTGAGGAACCACATGCCGTCCGAGAGGTAGGGGAAGTTCACCGTGCCTTCGTTGTAGAACTTCATGTAATTGGCGTCCTGCCATTTCCTGCCGTTGCCGTTGTCGTACTGGCCCAGCATACGATCCTCGATGGAATCGAAGTCGGTATTGACGTAGGACTTTTCGGCGATGATCTTGGCCACGCCGGAACGGTTTTTCATGTCGTCGATGTATTTGGACGCATCGAGGATGGCCATGATCATGGCGCGCGCGGTGTTGGGGTATTTCGCCACCCATTCCGCCGTGGTGCCGAGCACTTTTTCCGGGTGATCCTTCCAGATTTCCTGGGTGGTGGCAGCGGTGAAACCCACGTTGTCGCGGATGGCGCGCGCGTGCCACGGCTCGCCCACGCAGTAGCCGTCCATGTTGCCGACGCGCATGTTGGCGATCATCTGCGGCGGCGGCACGGTGATGTTCTTGACCTCGGTGAAGGGATTCACGCCGTAGCTGGCCAGCCAGTAATACAGCCACATGGCGTGGGTGCCGGTAGGAAATGTCTGGGCGAAGGTGTATTCGCGCGGCTCCTTCTTGATCAGAGCTGCCAGGCTGGTGCCATCCACCGCGCCCTTGGCCTTGAGCTGGTTGGAAAGGGTAATGCCCTGGCCGTTATGGTTGAGGTTCATGAGTACCGCCATGTCCTTCTTCGGCCCGCCGATGCCCATCTGCACGCCGTAGACCAGGCCATACAGCACGTGTGCGGCATCCAGTTCGCCGTTGGTAATCTTGTCGCGCACGCCAGCCCAGGAGGCCTCCTTGCTGGGCACAATCTTGATGCCGTATTTCTTGTCGAAGCCCATCACCGAAGCGATCACCACCGAGGCGCAATCGGTCAGGGGAATGAAGCCGACTTTCACCTCGGTTTTTTCCGGTGCATCGGACCCAGCCGCCCAGGCACCACTGCGAATTGCCGGATCGACCATGGCCATCAAGGCCCCCGCACCCAATAAAGTTGCACCTTTTTTCATGAAATCTCTCCGGCTGCTTTTGAAATCTTCACTCATGGCTTTCTCCTGGATAAAAAAAACAAAACAAAAAAGGCGTCACATCCGCGAGAGAAATGTCTCCCGCGAATGGACGCCTTTGTCCTTGCTCCGATCGGCTTTGACCGGATTATTTGAATCTTTCTTACAACCCGCCGTTGGGTCGTTGTTTTTTACTTAAGCACTAAGCATGCCAGATTAATGTCACGCCAGTAAATCTGCTACGGAAATCACATTGGCCGCTACTTCAGACAGGCGCAAACCTTTGTCCATGGCCGTTTTACGCAAAGCCTGATAAGCCTCGTCCTCAGACCAGCCGCGCTGTTTCATCAAAATTCCCTTGGCGCGATCCACATCCTTGCGCTCCATAAGCTTGCTTTCTGCTTTTTCCAGATCTGCCCGCATCGCCTGAAACTCGTTGAATCGCGCAATCGCCACGTCCATGATCGGCCGCAAACGCTCGCTCTTCAGGCCATCCACGACATAAGCACTAACCCCGGCTCGGATGGCTGCGCGGATCTTGTCACTATCGTTATCGTGGGTAAACATCACGATCGGGCGCGGCTGATCACGCTTGATAACACAGAGGTTTTCCAGCGTATCGCGGTCCGGCGATTCCGTGTCGAGTATGATCAGATCGGGGTTAAGTTCGGCCACCAGTCCAGGTAGATCGGCGGTGGAAGAGACATGAGCAACAATCTTGCAGCCTGCTTCCTGCAAGGCATTCTTGAGCATCGCCGCGCGTTCGAAGGTTTCATCCACCAGCAGGACACGAAGCGGAAATTCAGATGGAGTGGCGGAGGTTTTCATATCCCGCCAGCAACGCAATTCTCATGCCATGGCAGGCAACTCGTTGATCCTGATAAAAATCAGCTTAGATATGGGGAAGAGACAAATAAGCGCTGAAATATGGCCGCACCAAAATCGGGCACGATTTCCGGCTGATGCGCCAAACCTGCACAGATTTCAGGCGACGTTGCGCCGTTCGAGAACAGCTTGCGCCAAGGTACCGCTATCCACGTGTTCCAGTTCCCCGCCGACCGGCAGGCCGCGCGCAATACGGGTGACCTTGATGCCGCGCGGAGTGAGCAGTTCACTGATGTAATGAGCGGTCGCCTCGCCTTCGACAGTGAAATTGGTGGCAAGGATCACTTCCTGCACGATGCCATCGGCCGCGCGGCGCACCAGGCGGTCGAGGTGAATTTCACGCGGGCCAACGCCATCCAGGGGTGACAGCCGCCCCATGAGCACGAAATACAGGCCGCGGTAGCAATGCGCCTGCTCCATCATCATCAGGTCCGCCGGCATTTCCACCACGCACAACAGGCTGTCGTCGCGCTTGGGCGAAAGGCACAGATCGCAGACTTCGACTTCGCTGAAACTGTTGCATTTCTCGCAGTGGCGGATGGTTTCCAGCGCGTGGGTCAGCGCATGCGCCAGCCGCCCGGCACCGGCCTGATCGCGCTGCAACAGGTGATAAGCCATGCGCTGGGCGGATTTAGGGCCGACACCCGGCAGGCAGCGCAGGGATTCGATGAGATGGTCTAGGCTGGAAGGGGTTTTCATTTTGGGGTGAGGGGTGAGGGGTGAGGGGTGAGGGGTGAGGGGAACGAAGATTTTACGCCTCACCTCTCACCCCTCACCCCTCACGATGCCTGCATCAGAACGGCAGCTTGAAGCCTGGCGGCAGGTTCAGTCCGCTGGTAAAGCCGGACATTTTCTCCTGGCTGGTCTGTTCCACGCGGCGCACGGCGTCGTTGACCGCCGCAGCTATCAGATCTTCCAGCATTTCCTTGTCTTCGGTCATCAGGCTGTCGTCGATGCTGACGCGCTTGATGTCGTGGCGGCAGTTCATGACGATTTTCACCATGCCGGCACCTGCCTGGCCTTCGACTTCTACAGAAGCCAATTGCTCCTGCATCTTTTTCATGTTGTCCTGCATTTGCTGGGCCTGTTTCATCAGACCGCCTATGCCGCCTTTCATCATGGTTTTCTCCTACTAATCAATGGGTTTAATGGTTGATTCAATGATCTGCGCATCGAAATTATCGACCAGATCACGCACGAAAGGGTCCTGTTCGATGGCGGCAATGGCCTCCGCCTGGCGCGCCTGTTTTTCCTGGTGATCCAGTTTCGCCGGAGTCAGCCCGGTCACGCTGCCAAGGGAAATATTCAAAAACACCGAGACGCCGGCAAAATCATCCAGCGCCGCCTTGAGCTTATCCTGGTAGGCCTTTTCCATCAGGTGCTTGTGCTCTTCAGGCACGCACAGCTCGATGCGTTGTCCATCATAGCTTTTGAGCTCGCAATGCTGTGCCAGCATTTTGGCCATGCCGCCCAGCCCGAGCTTCACCACCAAGCCCGGCCAATCACCATCGAAGGGTTTGCCTGCTGCCTCAGTGGCTGGCGGGGCGGGCATCACAGGAGCCGGGGCTGGCTCCTGAACTTTAAGAGGGGGAGGCGGCGCTTCCGGCTGCGGCACCACGGCGGCCGCTGGTGCCGGCTTGACTGTTTTCCTGGCCGCCGCTGCTTCATGTTTTGCGGGCCTCTCCCCTGCTGGCGGCGCATCCAGCGTAAAGGCCAGCATGCGCAGCAACGCCATGCTGAAGCCGGCGAACTCATCCGGCGCCAGGCCCAGATCCTTGCGCCCGTGAAGCGTGATCTGGTAATGGAGTTGCACCTCTTCCGGGCTGAAGCGTTGCGCCAGTTCGAGAATGCGCTGGCGCTCCGGAATATCCTCGCTCAAGGCCTGTGGCACCGTCTGGGCCAGGGCAATCTGGTGCAGCAAGGCCCCCAGATCCTGCAGCGCGGCATCATAAGATAGGCTGCGCTCTTCCATCTGCTCTGCAAGCGCAATCAAGCCGGCGCCATCCGCATCCGCCAGCCGCTCCAGCAGGGTAAACAGGTAACTCTGGTCAATCGCGCCCAGCATGGCGCGCACCTGCGCCTCTTCGACCTTGCCCCCGCCATAGGCGATGGACTGGTCAAGCAGGGACAGCGCATCGCGCATGCTGCCCTGCGCGGAGCGCGCCAGCAATTGCAGGGCAGGCACATCGAATGCCAGGGATTCGCGCTCCAGTACATCCTTGAGATGGCCGACGATGGCGGCGGGCGGCATCTGCTTGAGGTTGAATTGCAGGCAACGCGACAGCACCGTGACCGGAATTTTCTGCGGGTCGGTGGTGGCGAGGATGAACTTGACGTGCTCCGGCGGCTCTTCAAGCGTCTTCAGCATGGAATTGAAGGCCGCCTTGGAGAGCATGTGCACTTCGTCTATCAGGTAAACCTTGAAGCGCCCCGCCGTGGGCGCGTACTGCGCGTTGTCCAGCACCTCGCGCATATTGTCGATACCGGTATTCGAGGCCGCATCCAGTTCCAGCAGATCGATAAAACGCCCGGAATCGATTTCGCGGCAGGTGGCGCAAGTGCCGCAGGGCCTGGAGGTGATGCCGGTTTCGCAGTTGAGCGACTTGGCCAGGATGCGCGCCACGGTGGTCTTGCCCACGCCGCGCGTACCGGTCAGCAGATAGGCATGGTGCAGACGCTGCTGGTCGAGCGCATTGGAAAGCGCCTTCACCACGTGCTCCTGCCCAACCAGCTCGGTGAAGGATTTGGGCCGCCATTTGCGTGCCAGGACTTGATAACTCATAGGCCGGAATTGTATCAGAAACACCCAGCCATGCTTGAAACAGGGAATACCTGCCACGATAAGCAGCCAATAAATTCAGATGCAGGAAGAATGGCCCTTGATTAACCTGGCAATCGCACTTAAAACTATTTAATTTGGTATATGATGCCCAATATTACAACGCGTTATACCCAAGCTGTTACGGCCATGGCATTGAGTTCAGAAGCAGTTCGGATGCATTGAAAACTCGGCCTTGCTGCTCATCCGCGCAGAGTGATATCGCATTGACAAACCGACTTAGGGAATAAAAACATGCCTGATCCCATACAAAAACCAATAAGAATCACCTTCATCCTGTTAAGCGCCGCCCTGCTCATGGGTAGCCTGACCGCCTGCGGCAAGTCACAAACTCCCCAGGCGCTGGTCGCCGAGGCTGAGCAGCTTCAGCAAAAAGGCGACATCAAGGCTGCCATCATCCAGCTCAAGAATGCCTTGCAACAGAACCCGGATGATCCCAAGGCTCGTTATCTCCTTGGTGAGATATACCTCAAAACAGAAGATCCAAAATCTGCCTAAAAGGAACTCCGCAAGGCCTTGAGCCTGGGCATGAGCGCCGCCAATGTGCAAGCTGCCCTGGCAAAGGCCTTGCTCTCCCAGGGCCAGTTCCAGCAAGTTCTGGACGAAACGAAACAGGTTCAGGGAGATAAGGAATCTGCCGAAATATCAAGTTTGCGTGGCAATGCCTACCTGGCTTTGGGCAAAGGCAAGGAAGCCAGAGAATCGTTTGAGCAAGCACTGAAGAGCAAACCTGACTATCCGGACGCGCTTATCGGCCTGGCCAGACATTCGCTCACGGAGGGAAATATCGACGCCGCGGTACAATTCTCCGAACAGGCCGTCAGCAAAAACCCGCAGGACACCAATGCCTGGCTTTTCAAGGGCGACTTGCTGCGTGCGCAGGGGAAAGCCGAACCGGCTCACGCCGCCTATGACCAGGTTTTGAAATTGCAACCAGGTAACAAATACGCGCATATCAACAAAGCCTATCTGGAAATTGCGACAGGGAAATTCGATGCCGCCAAGGCAAATATCGAAGCAGCACGCAAGACAGCGCCAAATAATCTGATCGTTCTCTATACCCAGGCATTGCTCGATTCCCGCCAGGGCAAGCCTGAGGCCGCACTGGAATCCCTGCAGCAAATCCTGCGTGCAGCGCCAGAACACATGCCCAGCATCCTGCTGGCTGGTGCGGTGCAATTCTCGCTGGGTTCGATGCCACAAGCCGAACAACACCTGAAAAAATACCTGGGAGAGAATCCCGGCAATCTTTATGCCCTCAAGCTGCTGGCGTCTACTCTGATGAAAAGCCGCCAGACACAGCAAGCAATCGATGTGCTGTCCCCGGCGCTTGAAGCCGCGCCACAGGATGCGCAACTGTTCGCCCTCGCGGGTGAGTTGTATATGCAGGCTGGAGAATTCAGCAAGGCAACGGATTATTTTTCAAAGGCCAGTGCACTTGCACCAAAATCTGCAAGCCTCCATTCAGCCATTGGCATGAGCAAGCTGGCGCAGGGCGAAAACGAACGCGCCGTGGCCGAAATGGAAACAGCAGTAAAAATGGATGCAAAATCGCCCAAGGCAGGCACCCTGCTGACCTTGACCCATCTTCGCCTCAAGGAGTACGACAAAGCCCTTGCCGCGGCGAAATCCTTTGAAAAAGAACAACCTGACAATCCTCTGCCCTACAACCTGAAAGGCGCGGCCTATCTGGGCAAGAAAGATTTGCCCAATGCGCGTGCAAGCTTTGAAAAAGCCCTTTCCATCCAGCCATCCAATTTTCCGGCGGTGATGAGCCTTGTCCAGCTTGACTTGCAGGAAAAGAAACCGGATGCTGCAAAAAAACGCCTTGAGGCCGCTCTCGAAAAAGACCAGAAAAACGTTCCGATCATGACCGCACTGGCCAATCTTGCTCTTTCCCAAAAGCAGATCAAGGAAGCCACAACCTGGCTGGAAAAATCAAGCCAGGAAAACCCGGACGCCATTCAGCCAGCTACGACACTGGCGGCCCATTATCTGCGCATCGATGAAAAAACGAAGGCGCTTGCTCTGGCCAAGAAATTTCAGGGCTCCAACCCAAGCAGCCCGGAAGTTCAAGACATGCTGGCGCAGGCCCAGTTTGCCAACGGCGACAAGCCGGGTGCATTGGAAACTTACAACCGGCTCGCCGCCCTGAAACCGGACTCAGCCCCTGTACAGTTACGTATCGCTTCCATTCACATGGCAATGCAGAACCAGACGGAGGCATCGAACGCCCTGAAAAAAGCCCTTGAATTGCGCCCTGATTATCTGGAAGCGCAATTGGCCTTGGCCACACTGGAGAGCGGTCAAGGAAAACACGAGCAAGCCCTTGCAATTGCCCGGCAGATTCAAAAGAAAAGTGCAAAATCACCGGCAGGTTTCGAGCTGGAAGGTAATATTCTGATGGCGCAAAAGAAGCCTGATCTTGCGGCGAAAGCCTTCGAGCAGGCACTCGCTATCGGCAAGGCTGGCCAGATCATGGTGAAGCTGCATATCGCCCTCGATCAGTCCGGCAAAGGCAAGGTCGCAGACGCCCGCTTGACCCAATGGCTGAAAGAACACCCTGCCGATATTCAAACCCGCATGCACCAGGCAGGAATCCACCTCGCCAACAAGCAGAACAAAGCAGCCATCGATCAATATCAAACTGTGCTGCGGCAGAATCCAAACCACGTTCCGGCACTTAACAACCTGGCCTGGCTTTACCATCAGGAGAAAGATCCGAGAGCCGTGGAGCATGCCGAGAAGGCCAATCAACTAGCGCCTGATAGCCCGGCGATACTTGATACCCTCGGTTGGATCCTGGTGGAAAAAGGTGACGTGGCACGCGGCCTGCCGCTCCTGCAAAAGGCAAGCAATCTAGCCCCGGAAGCGGCAGAAATCCGTTATCATTTCGCAGTTGGGTTGGTAAAATCAGGCGACAAGATCAAGGCACGCAAAGAGTTGGAGCAACTCCTGGCCAAGGAGAAAACGTTCCCCCGGATTGAGGAAGTAAAAGCCTTGTTGAAGCAATTGTAATCAGCGGCCCAATATGTCCCAGATCATGCAGGAATGGTAAAGGCCAAGTTTTCCCGTCATGGTTCAGGCTGTAGCGGGGATCACATTGTAAAGGGTGGACTGGTGACAACTCTTCACCATGACATGAGAAAAAAAGAAACCAGCGAAACCAGGCTGAGGAACTCGAACATATTATGAGTACTGGTTCCTACCACTTCGAAACACTGAAAGACGCTGACTTCCAGGCCGAGCGGTTACGCCAGCAAGCCCAGGCGGTTCGCGGCCTGGAGACAGATATACTGCGCTCAGCCGGCATTCAGCCTGGGCACGATGTGCTTGAATTGGGCTGTGGTCCCGGTTTTGTCTCCGACCTGCTAGCCGAACTGGCACCAGATGGCAGCCTGACTGTCGTGGAACCAAGCCCCATATTGCTGGCTCAGGTGGCGAACAATGTTCACAGCAAACCTGCCCGAGGCTTATTTCAGATTCAGGCGTATGGAGACCGCTTGCCAATCCCTGACAGCAGCATTGACTTCTCCTACTCGCGTTTTGTGCTTCAGCACATTCCCCGGCCAGAAACCGTAATTTCCGAAATGCACCGGGTCATGCGCCCCGGCGGCCGCTTCTGTGCTGTTGATTCTGATGATGGCCTGGTTGTTTTCTATCCCGAGGACCCACGCGTCAGTCAACTTCTTCGAACAGCCCAGACAACCCAGGCTGAAAAGGGAGGAGATCGTTTCATGGCCGTAAACTGCCGAACTTGATGGCCGAAGCGGGATTCGTCAACGTCAGGAGCCGCATCCTGGCCCTCACCAGCAGTGAACTGCCATTCAACGTGCTGTTCAATATCCTTCTCGGTTACAAGGCATCCCTGCTGGGCGACGCCATTGACATCAAGCAACTATTCCAGGATCTATCCGAGCAAGTGGCGAGTGGCCGCCAATTGGTCGCTGGTGGTGTATTCATCGTTACAGGTGAAAAATCATGAATTATGTTCAGACTGAGGGGCTCAGTATGGAAACCGGTTATTTCCATGTCGATGAAGTCGTGCCGGGAACGCGCGCCTATGAACTTTATCTCGAATTTCGTTATGAGGTTTTTTGCAAGGAACTCCATCGCGTCATTCCTCCATCCTGCCCTTTATCCAGCACTGGCCAGCCCATGGAGACTGACCAATATGACCAGTACAGCCGCCATTTCATGTCTTACCACAAAGCTTCAGGCAACCCCGCCGCTTCAGTTCGCGTGATTTTCCCCAGCAGCATTGGCCTGAATGTCACCCCCAGATACATCATTGAACACCCCCTCCCCTACCCTGGTGCAATGGATGACAATATCGGTGAAATCTCCCGCATGGCCATCGCTCCGCAGTACCGGCGCCGCCAGGAAGACCGGAACAAACCCTTTCAGGGTGATCCCGAATCTGAAATGAGCAGGCTTCCTGATAACCACCGCCATCACCAGCCGGAGCTGGTCCTGGGCATGTACCGGGAGATATACCTGGTGTGCAAGCAGAATGGCATTGATTTCTGCATGGCCGCCATGGAAAACCGCTTCAGCCGGCTTCTCAAAACACTGGGGTTCCCCTGGGTGTCGGTTGGCCCCATCAATGAAAGCGTCGAACCACCCAGGCGGGCCTACCTGATCAGCGCAGTTGAAATGGAACACAGCCTGAGTCAGAAGGAAACATGTATCCTCAGCTTCCTGCAAGCACAAGAAGCATGCAATACATCCGCTCCAAATACTGCCGTCAGGAACAACATCGGTAAGCAGTAGAATGGATGGCCCGTAGCAAACCTCGCCCAGGAGGTTCTGCCAAATTACTTTTATGTAACGAAGCCAGAATCAATTTGTTTTAAAATTGGTTAAAGGTAAACACATAAAAGACGCAGCATTTAATTGATATCACACACAATCTACGGTCATATCGGACTGTGTTTCAAGCACACTGACCGTTCCTCCCGGCACGCCCCTTCATCAATTGGTCAAGCGGCTGTATTTAAAGCACATATCGCGGGGAAATCCGGTGCTCGCGGAGAATAAATTCGAGTATTTGATTGTAAGCCCGGGTACGCAGGCATACCGGGATTACCTTGCCCTGCGGCACCATGTTTTCCGTGCGGAACTGAGTCGCTTGCCCAATCCGGATAACACCCAGATGGAAAGCGATACGTACGACACGCACAGTTTGCACGTGCTTTGCCGCTCCACGGAAACGGGCACTGCAGTAGGTTGCTCTCGTCTAATCCTGCCCAGCACCGAAGGCCTGAGCATTTTCACCCGTTACTCGATTTCACTTATGACGGCCATTTCTCCAAGGCAGATCGGAGAAATCGGCCGACTGGCCATCACCAGCGAATTACGCCGCTACCGGGGCGAACTTTCAAGCGCCGGGCTGCATCACTCCCCACCCAGGCGATCACGTCACACAAACCCGATGGACAAACAGCACGGCCCACTCGTGGCTTTGGGCTTGTATCGCGAGATTTTCAATCTCGCCCGCAAACATGGCATCACAAATTGCTACGCCGCGATGGAACCTTCGCTGGCACGATTACTGGCACGGATCGGCTTCCCATTTCAGATGGCCGGCCCACTCAACACGATGGTTCACCCCCCGCGAAAGCCCTATTTCATCGGTGCCAATGCGATTCAAAAAACCATGTCCGACCTTGATAACTGTCTGTCGCAGTTCATGTTCGGGAAATAAACTGCCCGTTTTTGCTGGCCATTGCTCAAACCCCGGCTCTTGTTGCTTCTTCGGGAAGCGCCCATAAAAAAACCGCGCAGAAAACTGCGCGGTTTTTTTAGTTCCGGTTCTGCTTAAACAGCTTTTTTACTGCGGCGGCTCAAACCCAGGCCCAGCAGGCCCAAACCCATCAGAGCGATACTGGCTGGCTCAGGAATGAACTCTACACTGCCATTCAGTACTGAGGTCCTCGCATATGTTCCATCAGCCTGAAGCGCTGGAACACCACCTTTATCCAGATTGGTATCGATACGTGCATTAATTGCAACAACCTGTGTTGACCAGTCAACAGCCGGCGGGAAGTACCACACACCAGGAGCGGCATAGCCCACTGTAGCGTAGATGTTGAAATTGCCAATCGTGCCGTCACTATTAAACACATTCAGCGTCAGCAGCTTGACATCGTTGACGCCATCAAGATCGGCATCGCCCCAGAGATCAATGGTTCCGGAAGTGTAATGAGCCAGAATGGCGCTTGGGCTAAGCATCGCAACTACCACGCCAGCCATATCGTTATAAGCGAAATTCAATGCGTGCGTAAAATTAACGCCCTCATTCGCCTGGGCTCCAATCAGGTTTATACCGCTTAACAGATAGCCGCCAACGGTGCCTACTCCGCTGTCGACGACTGTGTCGCCAAGATCCACGCCATTTGCATCAAGGTCAGTGTAGACAGAGTTCGCAGCCCAGTTCACCTGCATTTCATCCATGATCGCAGTATATCCATTTGTACCAGCGGCAGGAGTCGTATCCCAGGCGTTTACATTTTGATAGAAAAGATCCGCAGAGGCCGTACCCGAAGCGCAAGCCATGCAAATGGCCAACGCACCAGCAAGTTTTGTGAGTTTCATTATGTTCTCCTTGAGATATTCAGAACTCGTTAATCATTCAGGCTTATTTCACCTTGCCATGTACTAAGCACATAGCATGCCAGAATAATATATTCATTTGTACCAATGACTTGGCGTTTATTTATAATACCTGGCCGCGCAGTGTGTAAGATTTATCGACAAGATTTTTTGTGTGAGATTTAAGACATCCACATATCTCATGCAGCAAGGCAGGGCAAGACTCTTGCATTTCTCATTTCCACGAGTAAAGATGTACCAATCCCCCCTGCTATTTATCCATTAAGAGGCCTTCGATGACTGAGTTTGATTATGACAGTGCATTCAGCCGCAATCTTGGAATCGTCAGCTCAAACGAACATGCGCGGCTGCGGCAATCCACCGTGGCGATTGCCGGGATGGGTGGCGTGGGAGGGGATTATCTCATCAGCCTGGTGCGCGCCGGGGTGGGCGGGTTCCACATTGCCGAGTTTGACGAATTCGAACAGGCCAACTTCAACCGTCAGTATGGCGCCAACACCCGTACGCTGGGCCGCCGCAAGATTGAGGTGATGCTGGAATATGCCCTGGAGATCAACCCTGAGCTACGTGTAAAGATTTTCGACAAAGGCATCGATGCGGATAATATCGATGCCTTTCTGGCGGGGGTGGATCTGGTCGTGGACGGGATAGATGTATTCGCCGTTGACATGCACCCGCTGCTGATCAATTCGGCCACCGCACGGGGGCTTGTTACCGTGGCAGCGGTACCGCTGGGGCTGGGAGCGGGGGTATTGGCATTTGGGCCGGGAGGCATGTCCTATGACAATTACTTTGCCATCTCACCGCAGATGAGCGAGGAGGAAAAGATCATCCAGTTCGCCCTGGGCTTTGCCCCGGAGATGCATCACCTCAAATATCTTGACCCTAAATCAATCAACCTGAAGGCCCGCAAGGGTCCGAGTTCGATTGCCGGCTGCAAGCTGTGCGCGGGCTTCATTACCACCCAGACGGTACTTGGCTTGCTGCATCCGCAAGAGTTGGAATTGGTTCCCTGGTACACCTACCTGGATGCCCGCCTCAACCGCTTCCATCATCGCCGGCTATGGTGGGGCAACCGCAATCCCGTTCAGCGATTGAAGAGTTTTGTGGCGAAGAAGCGGCTGGAGAAAGCCAGCGGGTAAACATGAAATTTGATGCGTCACGGAAAGCAGTCCATTCCATGCGCATTTCATTACTGGAAATATCTCGTGTACTGTAAAATTTGGTGCCGGACTTGAATCTTTACGCCAGCGCGAGGAAATAAAGGGAAAGATGAACTGTCCAGAACCTGCGGCAATCGGCCTGAAAACAATGCGGCATGCCCTATTGATATTCTCCAGCCTGTTTCTGGCTGCTTCAGCGTGGGCCGATGCCGCCGGAGATCAATTGGCCCAGCGTGTCTATGACCGGCCCAACGGCAAGGATGCCACTTCCGCATTGACCATGACGCTTACCGAGAAAGGCCGCAACCCACGTATCCGCAAGATGATCACCTACCGCAAGGATGAAAAGGGGAGCGAAGTAGCCACGCTCATCCGCTTTACCGAACCGGCGGACATTGAAGGGACCGGTTTGCTGACCATTGATCCCGCCGACGGTGATTCCAGTCAGTGGATTTATCTGCCCGCCATGGAGCGGGTACGCCGGATCGACTCCAATCGCAAAGGCGGCCGGTTTGTCAATTCAGATTACTATTATGAAGACTTGCGCGATCGCAAGGTAAATATGGACGCGCATCGCGTCATTGGCCGGGAAAACCTTGGGGGCATCGCCTGTGAGATGCTGGAAAGCACCCCGCTCAAGCTTGGCAATTCAGTCTATGCCAGGCGGATCAGCTGGATCGATACAGCGACCTTGATTCCATTGCGCATCGATTTCTTCGAAAAGAAGGAAGATCAGCCCAGCAAACGCTTGCTGGTAACGAAACGTGAAAAAATCCAGGGGTACTGGACGGCGATGGACAGCACGCTGACTGACCTGGACAACGAACATCAAACTCGCCTGACCGTGGAAAAGATCCTTTACGATCGCCGTTTGCCAACACGCTTGTTTACCAAGCAGTTGTTGGAAGACGAGAGCATTGAAGAGGCTTACCGCCCATGATTTTGGCGCATACTTTGTAGCGTTTCAATATTTCTAGGACAGCGACATGACGCGTTTCATAGCAGGTTTGGCAGGCATTTCTCTTGCACTTGGAGTCGCCTCATTGGGCTATGCCTCTGATGAGCAAAGTCTGGATGATGGGCCGAAGCTCGGCACTGCCAAGAAAAATCCCCGCAGCAAAGCGGCCAAGGACGGCGTCAAGATCAAGATAGACGATCTGCGTGCAGAACTGGGGGCTTTTACCGATAACCCTGCTGCGTCGAGCGACACCCTGTTGCATGGCGCTATCAGTGCGAATGGCAAGTCTGGAGAGTGGGAATATGTGCTGGGTGCCCGCTTTGATGCTTATGGACAATCCGGCACCCCCGGCTTTTCCGGAGCAAAACTGGATTACACGGAAAATTACCTGCGCTGGCGCGGTGAGGATGCACGCATCACGGTGGGCACGCAGAATGTGCTATGGGGCCGGGTGGATGAGATATCTCCGATCGACCGCATGAGCCGGGTTGATCTTTCCCGCATCATTCTGGATAAGCTGCCAGAACGCCGCCGCGCCGTGCCGGCCGTGAGGATGGAGCACTTTGCGGGCGACGCCAAGATCGATGCGGTATGGCTTCCGGCGTTCGAATCTGCCGTGCTTCCCGATGAGAACAGTGTCTGGAACCCTCTGGATACGGTCAATGGCCGCCTGCTTGGCATTGGCAGCGTACCGGGCATCATCGGCGCCCAGGTGCGCGAGGAAAAGTATGGTAGCGGCGGTGGCGGCATTCGCTTTACCAATTCCGGCGGCGCGCTCGACTATGGCTTCAGCCTGCAGAGAGTACGCCAATCGCAGCCCTATTACCGGGTGTCGCCCGGCATGCTGACGGGCGTCCACCCCTTCAGCTGGATAGCCGGCGGCGAACTGGAAACTCAAAAAGGGGGCGCGACATGGCGCATGGAGGCGGCCTGGAGCAGCGATGTGCCCGTGACCACCAGTACATTCCAGTTCCAGACCGAGCAGGCATTTGATCTGGTGCTGGGCACCGAGTTCTTCCCCGGCGATGGCGAGACCCGTGCCACCTTGCAGCTGGCAGGCCACAAGACCTTCACCGATGAGCCGATCCTGGACCGGGATGAATTCTACAATTTCAACGGCGAACTTGAGCACACCTTTGCATCAGGAAACTGGCGCGCCAATCTGCGTTTTTCGGTCGGACTTGATAAACGCGATTTTTATTTGAACCCCAAACTTTCCTATCTGGGCATCGACCAGCATGAAATCTATCTGGCTGCGCATCTGTTCAGCGGCGCAACGCAGACCCTGGGTGGTTATTACGAGAAAAACGACCTGATCGCACTGGGTTGGCAGGCTAAGTTCTGATTATTCATGAGCGACTGTGACTGACGCCTTCAAAATGATGCCAGCTTGAGCATGCTAAAAATCACCATGGATGACTTTCTCAGAAAGCTGATGCAACCCAGGCTGCTCAGCCTGAAGACTGCCATCAGTTTAATCGTGCTTATTCACCTGGTGGCCGGCGCCTTCCTGCTGCGCCTGGAATTCAATAACGCACCCGAGCTATATTTTCCCAAGGACTCCCCTGCCTCTGTTCTGGAGAGACAATTACGCGCGGAATTTCCAAGCGATGAAATACTCATCGGCCTCTTCACCGGAAGCGATCTGTATTCAAAGGAGTTTCTTGCGGCAATTGACCGGGTCAGCCAGCGCATGGAAAAAATCCCGGATGTGGAGCGGGTTTTTTCCGTCACCAATGTCGACCATATCGCCAGCAGTGCGGACGGTTTCACGGTCGAACGCCTGATAGATCCGGAAAAACTGGATGACACCACTGCGGAAGAACGCAAAGCCCATGTCATGCAGGACCGCTTCATACCCGGCTGGCTGGCATCGAAGGACGGCTCTTCCCTGGCGCTCATCGTGCGCACAAAAAAACTTGAAGAAAGCCGCCAGCGCACGGCAATTGAAGCAGCTTTTCACGCGGCGGTGAAGGCAGAAAAACTGGCGGAAAAATTGGTTGCGGTGGCCGGCCCGGTCGCGCTGGACGCAGCCGAAATGCGCTCCATGCTGCATGACAGCATCCTGTTTACACCCCTGGTGGTGCTTCTGGGCCTGCTGTTGCTGCTGTGGGTCGTGGGGCGCCTCCCGCCGGTCATCATCGGTGCAGTGGCCATGAGCACCGTGACGGTCAGCTGCGTCGCGCTGATTTCGGCCATGGGAAAACCCTACACATTGGTCACGGCCATGGTTCCCACCCTGCTCTCCGCCTACACGATAGGCAACATGCTGCATCTGTATGCGGCTTTGCAACGCATGCGCAAAGCAGGATTCCGCAGCCCCAAGCGCGTTATCTTCGCCATGCAGTTCATGCACAAACCCGCTCTATTCAACATGCTCAGCACTGCGGCAGGCATGATCAGCCTGGTTCTGGTGCCCATTCCGCCGATTCAGGTTTTCGGCGTGGTCAGCGCCTTTGGCACCTTGATGATTTACCTGGTGGTGATCTATCTGGTGCCCCCCCTGCTGGTTAAATATGATCGTGGCCATTGGCCGAAAAAGAGTAGCGGCCTTGCCTGGACCAAACGCATCTCTTATGGCATTGCCAGCTTTGGCATGCGCCATGCCGCCTGGGTTGCGGCTGGAATCGCCCTGTTAGCGGTCCTGGCCACCCCGCAAATCTTCAAGGTGCAAACCGAGTCTGACCTGCTCAAATTTTTCGACGCATCCCACCCGCTTACAAAATCCACACAAATGATCGAAGAACGCCTGGTAGGCGTCACTGCATTGGAAATTGTCGTCGATGGCCCAGGCCGGGATGCATTCAAGGATGCAGACCGTCTGAAACTGCTCAAATCCGTGCAGGAATGGGCGGAAACACTGCCGGAAGTTGACCGCACCCTGTCGATGATGGACATCGTGGAAGAAATGAACTGGGCTTTCAGCGGTGAGGAGGCGTCTGCCCGCACGCTCCCGCACAACAATAAATTGCTCAGCCAGTTGCTGCTGATTTACGACGGCAGGGATTTGCAGGAACTGGTCAACAACGAATACCAGCGCACCCGCATCCTGCTCAATGTGAATGTGCATGGCGCCAATGCCATCCAGGCCGTGATAGAAAAGATCGAAGCACGCCTGGCAAAAATCGAGGCGCCTGGCATCACCTGGCAAATTGCCGGTAGCGGCCGCCTGTTCTCGGATCAGGAAGACCTCCTGGTAGTCGGCCAGCAACACAGTTTCATGGGCGCATTCGGCCAGATTTTCCTGATCATGCTTTTTCTTTGGCGCTCGGTTCCAGCCGCTGTCATCAGCATGCTGCCCAACCTGGCCCCTCTCGTTTTCATTTTTGTCGTAATGGGTTCAACGGGCATTCACCTGGACATGGCCACAGTCCTGATCGCCAGCGTAGTGCTCGGCATCACAGTGGACGACACCATCCACTTCTTTCACAACTACCTTGAGCGCCGGCACAAAGGCCGCGGCGTCGTTTTCTCCCTTGCGCGCAGCTTTGAAGCATCCGGACGCGCCGTGGTTGCCATCTCGATCCTGCTGGTAGCCCAGTTCATGTTGCTGGTCAGCTCAAGTTTCCAGCCAACTTCTCATTTCGGCCTGCTCACCTCCGCTGGCCTGCTGGCCGGGCAATTATTGGAACTGCTCCTGCTGCCGGCACTGATTGTGCTCTGGAGCCGTTTGAAGATTCGCCATCGGCTGGCGGCGGTTTAAACAGATTATCCTTTTACCCGGATGACCGTCGTGCCTGAAATTCAAATTACCCGGAAGCCGCATTCGAACCCGCCGGCTCAGCACGATCGGATTTCCGGCCCTGAAAAACCGGATCGCACCCGGATGCGTTACATCCTGCTGTTACCTGCATTCGCGTATACAGCCTTTGTCATTTACGGCAGCCTGGTTCCGCTGCAATTCCAGCAGCACCCGTGGGAAGAAGCCTGGGCGCTTTTTCGTAACATTCGCTACCTTAATCTGGGGATTGGATCCCGCGCCGACTGGGTGGCAAACATTCTGCTGTTCATACCCCTGGCATTTATCTGGCTGTCCGTGTTGTGGCACGGAAAAAACATTTTCTGGCGGATTGCCGCAACCCTCTTCGTGCTTGCGGCCTGCGCGAGCCTAAGTATTGGCATCGAGTTTACCCAGATCTTTTTCCCGCCCCGCACCGTTTCGCTGAACGATATTTACGCAGAAACCCTCGGTGCCTTTATAGGCGTCTCTCTTTGGTGGGTAATCGGGGCAGCTGTGACCCGATGGTATTTGGGCTGGCGAGCCGTCAAAGGAGCAATGGATCTCGCCCAACGGCTTCTCTACGGCTACCTGTTTCTGTTGTTCGGCTATAACCTCCTGCCGCTGGATCTGACCATCAGCCCGGTAGAGATCTATCACAAGTGGCATGAAGGGCGAATTGTCTTCATTCCCTTCACCAACGGACAGGCCGGGCTTGCACAACGATTCTACGGCTTTCTCACGGATGTGTTGATATGGGTTCCAGCCGGTGTACTGGCGAGCCTTACCGCCAGACACAATGCAAAACGAATCTGGCTCGAACTGACTGCCGCGGCGGCCATGATCGAGTTTCTCCAGATTTTTGTTTACACCCGCGTCACAGACACTACCGACATTCTCACCGGCAGTTTGGGTTCTGCTATCGGGATATGGCTGGCTATTCGATGGCGAGCCGAAGAACCTGCTGTAAAACAGGCAAAAGTAGCGGGCAACCCCAGCGGATTAATCGCAGGGATACTCCTCTGGCTAGCCCTGATATTTGCCGTGTTCTGGTATCCCTTCGATTTTCGAACTGATGGGGCGTTCTTGCACAGCCGGCTTACCGAGGCAACAACCCGGATACCTCTTGCCATCTATTACTTCGGCACTGAATACCGGGCAGTGACTGAAGTATTGCACAAGATCGGGTTCTTTTTTCCGCTGGGTATACTGCTCGCCTTGCTTGCGGGCAGAATCCGCTCCGGGCCCCCCTCTCTCTGGAAGATGGCCGCCTTGGCAAGCGCAGGTATCGTTGCTGGCTCAGTGGAAGTAGGCCAGCTATTCCTGCCCGGCAAATTCGCCGACCTGACTGACTGGGTATTGGAAATGGCAGGGGGTTGGGCAGGCTGCGCACTCACATGGCGAATTATGTCCATGCGTCACCTGCGAGTACGAACTGCACCTGCCATATCGGCACCTCGCCATAGTCCATGGTTGTTTGCAGGAGGATTAGTGCTGGGGCTTGCTTTGCTGCTCCTGGCTGCAACGTATATCCCTGCGGTACCCTACAACGTACGCAAACTGATCGGACAAGAGCACCCCGTCTTGTCTTCCCTGGCCCTCGCGTGCGCTGTTGCATGGATATTTGGCTTCCCGGCCTGGGCAGCCAAATATCTGACAACAGGCTCGCAACGGCCTGAATATCTGCCCGCCTATCTGCTGCTTCACGGTCTCGTCGCCTGGTTTCTGCTGCGCATGTCAGCGCCCCTCGAAATGATCCATAAAATCGTCGGCTCGCCCATTCTGGACTGGCCTTGGGAATGGGAGTCGATCGGACGTTTTGTCAGCTTGTTCGCGCTCTGGTCTGTGGTTTCATTTGGGGCAGGATTTATCACATTGCGATCCTGGCTGCCTAAAGCAGGTGGCTTTATCTGGGCATGGTCAGTCGCTACGCTGGCCTTGTTGCCGGTTATCTATGTCGTGGTAATTCGCTACGCTGCAACAGACAATCTGACCGAGCTTCTTGCCGGGGGCGGAACACCAATGACATTTCTGTGGGTCACGGCCGGTTTGTTCATGCTTGCCCTGGCAGGCGCTCAACTGGCCGGTGCGCTCGGCTCCGGCATGCGTTCAGGCACCATGCGAGGAGTACTATGGAGTATTGTCTCGTTTCCTCTGGCTTACCTCGCTCTGCACGCTGGCTTTGAACCCTACATCATCAAATACGGCCAAGTATTTTCCGCTTTCCAGTTTCTTTTGAGCCAGGACAGGGCTCACTATGCAACACCCATGGAACTGCTACTGCGCTATGGGTTCGCACATGGGATATTGCTTTTCGCTATTGCTGCCAGCCAGGCACCATTCCTGGGCCACAACGCATGCGAGTCAAAACAACCCAGCACCAGAACCGAAAAGCCCTCACGATTTAAAAGACCCATTGCCTGAAAAACCGGCGGCTCAGCCTTCAGCAACCCGCTTGGCGATGTGTTCCAGCGCGGCATCCACATCATCGATCAGAATCAGGCACAGATCCCCGGCGCACAGCCGCGCCAGGGCGGTGTCGATGGCCAGAAATTCGCCACGGACTTCCTCGATTGCCTTGGTGCGGCTGGAATTTTCCAGGCCCTGACGCAGAAGCGCCAGCACCTCGCCGTCGGCACGGCCGCGCTGGCACTGATCCTGATAGAGGATCACTTCATCGAAGGCTTCACCCAGAATCCGGGTCTGGTCGCGGATATCCTCATCACGCCGGTCACCCGCGCCGCTGATCACCACCACCCGCTTTTCGGACGGCATGTGGCCGATTGCCTTGACCAGCGCCTGAATGGCATCGGGATTGTGTCCGTAGTCGGCGATCAGGGTCGCGCCGCGGTAGTCGAAGAGATTGAAACGACCCGGCGCGGTGGCCGCATCGCTGATGAAGGTCGCCATGCCAGCGTGGACGATCTCCCAGTCCAGCCCCAGTGCCCAGGCGGCGGCGGTGGCCGCCATGGCGTTCTCGACCTGGAAACCGATGGTGCCGTTGCGGGTAAGCGGGATCTGCGCCAGGGGAATGCGATGCTCGAAGCTGCCTTCGGTTGCCACGATGTCCTTGCCGTCCACAAACACCACGCGCAGTCCGCGCGCGCGCTGGGTGGCCATGACCGGATGATGCGGGTCGCTGGTGAAAAAAGTCACCGACCCCGGGCAGGAATCCGCCATCTTGACCACGATCGGGTCCGCTGCGTTGAGAACCGCGACGCCGCTGGCAGCCACATTCTCGACGATGACCCGCTTGACCACGGCCAGATCCTCGACGGTGCTGATATAGCTGAGGCCAAGGTGATCCCCCATGCCGATATTGGTGACCACCGCCACATTGCAGCGATCGAAAGCCAAACCCTCGCGCAGCACGCCGCCGCGCGCGGTTTCCAGCACGGCAGCATCGACGTTGGGATGGAGCAGCACGGTGCGTGCGCTCTTGGGGCCGCTGCAATCGCCGGTATCGATGCGTTTTCCCTCGATATAGACGCCATCCGAGTTGGTCATGCCGACGCGCAGCCCTTTCTGGCCCAGCAGGTGCGAAATCAGGCGCACGGTAGTGGTTTTGCCATTGGTTCCGGCCACCGTAACCACGGGAATGCGGCCATCCTCCCCCTCACCGAACATATTGGCAATAATCGCCTCGCCGACCGCCCGTCCCTTGCCAAACGAGGGCGCGATGTGCATGCGCAGACCGGGCGCCGCGTTGACTTCGATGACGGCTCCGCCCTGCTCTTCGAGCGACCGGTGAACGCCATCGCACACCATGTCTATGCCACAGATATCGAGGCCGATCATCTGTGCCGCAGCCACGGCACGTACAGCCAGATCGGGGTGGACATCGTCTGTCACATCGGTGGCCGAACCGCCCGTGCTCAGGTTGGCATTGTTGCGCAACAACACGCGCGCGCCCTTGGGTGGCACCGCATCCGCGTCGTAGCCCTGGGTGGCGAGCGTTGCCAGGGCGATATCGTCAAAGCGGATCTTGGTCAGTGATGTTGCATGCCCCTCGCCGCGCTGCGGGTCACTGTTGACCTGCTCCACCAGTTCGCGAACGGTATGAACATCATCGCCGATCACATGGGGAGGATCGCGACGAGCCGCAGCCACAAGATGGTTCCCCACCACCAGCAGACGGAAGTCGTAGCCGGGCACATAACGCTCGACCATGATGTCCGAGCTGATTTCAGACGAAGCCGCATAGGCAGCCAGAACCCGTTCGCGGGTCTCCACGTTGACCGCTACCCCTTTGCCCTGATTGCCGTAACGCGGCTTGACCACCACCGGGCCGCCGATTTCACAGGCGGCTGCCCAGGCATCCTCGGCATCGGACACCGGACGGCCTTGCGGAACGGGCACCCCGGCCGCATCGAGCAGCATCTTGGTCAGTTCCTTGTCCTGCGCGATGGCTTCCGAAATGGCGCTGGTGCGGTCGGTCTCGGCCGCCTGGATGCGGCGCTGGCGGCTGCCCCAGCCGAACTGCACCATGCTGCCGGAGGTCAGGCGCCGGCTGGGAATCCCGCGCGCATGCGCGGCCTGAACAATGGCGCCGGTGCTGGGGCCGAGCCGCTCGTCCTCGTCCAGTTCACGCAGGCGCGCCAATGCAGCGTCAAGATCAAAGGGGGAATCCGCTGCTGCCGCGCGGCAAAGCTCTTGCGCCAGATCGAACGCGAGCCGTGCCACTTTCTCCTCGCTATATTCAACCACGACCTGGAATACGCCCTCCTCGGTCGTCGTTGCGGTGCGGCTGAATGTGACCGGGCAACCTGCCTGCACCTGCAGGCCAAGAGTGGCGAGCGTCAGTGCATGCGCCATCGAGATCGCCTCTTCATGGCCCGCTGGCTGCAGGGAGCCAATTTCCGGGAAACGCGCGCGCAATCTGAGTTCGAAGCCAGACATATTCTCAATCAGGCACTCACTGCACGAGACGATGGCCTCAATCGCAGTCCGCTTGCTCCACAGGTTGGGGCCGCGCAGTGCCCGGATACGTGATACTTCCATGAATGGTTTCCTAATGTTACCCAGTATTAATATCGAGAAATTTTCGCGGTTTTACGCTCTAGACCTCGAAGGATTCGATCCCGGCACGAATCAGGTCCGGGGATAAATCCAATGCCCAGGCCACACCGACCGCCGCCAGTATATTCTCGATCTGCGCGTTCCCGGCAAGCTCGAAAAGCCGAACTTCCTGATTGCCCGTCGCAAGCACCAGAAAGCCATCGCGCAGAATGACCGCGCGCTTGCCCCGGGACAAATGTTCAACCATGGCCGGAGCCTCCGGCTCGACGCCAAAGAACATCACCTCTCCATCACACAGCGGCGCCATGTCAACCACCAGCGGGTCGTTTCCGTTCAGCACCGCGACGCCGTCCGGAAGCACCACGTCAACCTGGGTGCGCAACACGTTGAACACCTGCTCTGGCGTCTCGATGTAAAACTTTCCAAAGTGCCGGGCCGGGTCAATCCCCGTGACCACGCCAATCTGGCAGCGGTCGTAAGCCAGACCCTCGCCCAGAATCACATCGCTGCCATTTTCGATCACCGCCGCCTCGCCTACCCGGTTCAACAGCAGCTTGCGCGCGGCTGTCCAGTTGGCGCGATTCCCCGTTTCAACCAGCCTTTGGTCGTGAAAGAGACCGTCGCTGCAGGCCAGGCCCACGCGCTTTCCGCTCAGGTGCAGCAGACACGCCACGATGCGTGCAACCAGGCTGGTCCCGCTGCTGCCCGTGATGCCGACGACGGGAATACGTCCACTTTCGCCAGGCGGGAACAGGCTATCGAGAATGGCCATACCCACGGGGCGCGGCTCGCCGCTTGCCGGTTTGAGGTGCATGAGCAGGCCGGGGCCGGCATTGACCTCGACAATGGCGCCGCGCTGCTCCTCGAGCGGTCGCGAGATGTCCTCGGCAACCAGATCGATCCCGGCAATATCCAGCCCCACGATACGGGCGGCGAGCGAGACGGTGGCAGCGACATCGGGATGGACCCGGTCCGTGACATCAAAAGCCACGTTGCCGTTACGCTGGACCATCACCTTCTTGCCGAGGGGCGGGATCGAATCGGGGGTAAAACCCTGGCGCGCGATTTCGAATCCGATAGACGGTTCCTTGTCCAGGATGATCACATCGAGCGGGAAATCCTCCGTTGCACCGCGTCGCGGGTCGGTATTGAGCTGGCTGTCGATCAGTTCGGCAATACTCGAACGCCCATCTCCAGTAACGGTAACAGACTCGCCACGCGTCGCTGCCGCAAGGCGCCCTGCCACCACCAACAGGCGGTGTTCGTCGCCGCGCACGAAGCGCTCGACCATCACCTCGCTGCCCTCATTGAGCGCGATGCCATAGGCTGCCTCGACCTCTTCCCGCGTCATCAATTCGGCAGAGACGCCGCGTCCGTGATTGCCATCGGAAGGCTTTACCACCACGGGAACGCCAATGTCCTCGGCCGCCTCCCAGGCATCTTCCGGGCTATCCACCACCCGTCCCTCTGGAACCGGAACGCCACAGGCCTGCAACAGAGTCTTGGTCAAATCCTTGTCGCTTGCGATGCCTGCGGCGATGGCGCTGGTCTGATCGGTTTCGGCTGTCCAGATACGGCGCTGGCGAACGCCATAGCCCAGCTGCATCAAGTTGCCATCGGTCAGGCGGATCGACGGAATACCCCGCTCGGTAGCCGCATCGACAATGCACGCCGTACTCGGCCCGATGCACAGGGAATCGGCCAGATCGCGCAGCCGCGCAATGGTAGCGGGCACATCAAAGGGGCGGTCTTCGATTGCGGCCAGGATCAGGTCGCGGGCGGCATTCAGGCAGGCGCGGCTCACTTCCTCATGGCGCGAACGCACCACAACCTTGTAAACACCGCGCACCGGGGTGCTACGCGCCTTGCCGAAGCCGCTCTGCATGCCGGCCAGGTTCTGCAGCTCCAGTGTGACATGTTCGAGAATGTGACCCGCCCAGGTACCTTCGCGCACCCGCAACATAAAACCGCCACGCTCGCCGACACCGCAGTGATGCTCGATCAGTGAGGGCAGCCAGGACAACAGGCGCTCGTAAAAACCGGGGAGGGTGTTGGAAGGTGAATCCTCCAGTGCGCCGATATCCACCCACGCTTCAAGAGCCGGGCGATAGGTCCAAATATTCGGCCCGCGCAGAGACAGGATTTTGAGAAATTCCATGTCGAACTTTTCCATATTTTCAAGACGATGATTTTGGGGAGACGGGCCGGTCAAATTCAACACGGACCAAGGCCATATTAACGCCGTAAAGGGTTTTCGGTTTACCTGCCAAAAAAAGATTCTCCAGACATCATGGACGTAATGCAGAAGCCCCGTTCCAAAGCGCCCATAACTGTACTCTTGCGGGCAAGAGCAGTAAACTCGTCACCATGAAAACTGATCCCCTGCTTGCTGTTTCAGGCACTCAAAACCTGCCTGCCGCCTGGCGCACCGAAGTCGAATCGCGACTCTCCGGCGGCGAAGAAATCCTCGCCTGGATGGAAGTGGATCTCGACACCCGGCTACATTTTTCGCCCGGCCTGCTGCTTTTGACCAACCACCGTATTCTGGCCAGATTACCCGGCGAGATGGCCTGGCAGGACTGGCCTTTTCGGGCCGGCCTTGCTCTCCAGCACACCGAACATGCCGGCGTTGGCACGCTGGAGCTGCATGACGGCCATGGCCGCCTGGCCCGCTGGCGCTTCACCCTGTCGCAGAATATTGCAGCGCAGCGGCTGATCCGGCACTTCGAACAGCAAATCGAGAGTCTCGTTTCCGGGCGTCGCATTAACCCGCTTGAAGAAGGCGTCTGTCCCAACTGCAAGGCACCCATTCCGCCCGATGTGGATGAATGTCCGATTTGCCACCGCGAAATCCATACACCGCCATCCACCTGGACCTTGTTCCGCCTGTGGCGGTTTGCCAAGCCATATCGCGGGCAGTTACTGCTTGGATTCCTGCTCATGCTGGGCGCAACGGCTGCAACCCTGGTCTCGCCCTATCTTTACATGCCGCTGATGGACGAGGTGCTGATCCCCTTCCAGAACGGCCAACGGATCGAACCCGGCACGGTTGCCCTGTATCTCTCCGGATTGCTTGGCGCCGCACTGGTTTCATGGGGGCTGGGGTGGGCCAAGAACTACATACTCGCCCTGGTTTCCGAGCGCATCAGCGCGGATTTGCGCACCACCACCTATGAACACCTGCTGCAACTGTCGCTCGAATATTTTGGCGGCAAACGCACTGGCGACCTGATGGCGCGCATCGGTTCGGAAACGGACCGGCTCAGCGTGTTCCTTTCGCTGCATGCGCTGGATTTCATCACCGATGTGCTGATGATAGGCATGACCGCAATCATCCTGTTTTCCATCAACCCCTGGCTGGCGCTGGTCACCCTGCTCCCGCTGCCTTTGATCGCCTGGATGATTCACGTGGTGCGCGACCGCCTGCGCACCGGCTTCGAAAAAATCGACCGGGTATGGGGCGAAGTCACCAGCGTGCTGGCCGACACCATACCCGGCATCCGCGTGGTCAAGGCTTTCGCCCAGGAAAAGCGCGAAGCGCTGCGCTTCCGCGAAGCCAACCGGCACAACCTGCTGATCAACGACAAACTCAACAAAACCTGGTCGCTATTTTCACCCACGGTTTCCCTGCTGACTGAAATGGGGCTGCTGGTGGTGTGGGCCTTCGGCATCTGGCAAGTCTCCCATAACGACATCACGGTCGGCACGCTGACTGCATTCCTTGCCTATATAGGCCGCTTCTATGGGCGCCTGTACTCGATGAGCCGCATTGTTTCCGTGACGCAGAAAGCCGCTGCCGGCGCCAAGCGCATTTTCGACATTCTGGACCATGTCTCCAGCGTGCCCGAGCCGTCCCATCCGGTTCACCTCGCCCAACTCTCCGGCCAAATCGAGATCCGCGATGCCTGTTTCCGTTATGGCAACCGTGCGGTCATCCGCGGCGTGGACCTGACCATCCAGCCCGGCGAAATGATCGGCCTGGTGGGCCACAGCGGATCTGGCAAGAGCTCCCTGGTCAACCTGATCTGCCGCTTTTACGACCTCTCTGAAGGCGCAATCCGGGTGGATGGCGTGGATATCCGTTCCCTGCCGGTCGCCGAATACCGGCGCCATATCGGGCTGGTCTTGCAGGAGCCCTTCCTGTTTTTCGGCACCATTGCCGAGAATATCGCCTACGGCAAACCGGATGCGAGCCGCGAGGAAATCGTCGCCGCTGCCCGCGCCGCGCATGCGCACGAATTCATTCTGCGCCTGCCGCATGGCTATGATTCGCTGGTGGGCGAGCGCGGCCAGGGCCTGTCCGGCGGCGAACGGCAGCGCATTTCCATCGCCCGCGCGCTGCTCATCGATCCGCGCATTCTCATCCTCGACGAGGCTACCTCGTCCGTCGATACCGAGACCGAGAAGGAAATCCAGAAGGCCCTCGACAACCTGGTGCGCGGACGAACCACCATCGCCATTGCCCACCGCCTCTCCACCCTGCGCCAGGCCGACCGCCTGGTGGTCATGGATCGTGGAAAGGTTGTCGAAATCGGCCCGCACGAAGAATTGATGGCGCGCCAGGGCGCATACTATCGGCTTTACCAGGCGCAGGCGCGCAACGTCGATACCGACATGGATGAAACGAAAGCCGTTGCAGTGGAGCCAAAAACCCATGGATAAACACCAGGATGATTTTCATCTCACTCGCAATGCCTTCGGACGGCTGGTTTTCAGCCGCAGCGGTGGAGAAGTGCACGAGGGCGTTGTCCCGGTCCGCGCCTTCCCCATTCAGGCGCCCGAGTCCGGCATTTCGCTGGTGAGCGCCGAAGGTCACGAACTGGTCTGGCTCGACTCACTGGAAGAGCTGCCGGATGCAGAACGCATGCTGGTGGAAGAGGAACTGGCCAGCCGGGAATTCATGCCCGAAATTCGCAGCATTCGCAGCGTTTCCAGCTTTGCCACGCCCAGCACCTGGCAGGTTGCAACCGACCGTGGCGACGCCTCCTTCGTGCTCAAGGCGGAAGACGACATCCGCCGCATCGGCACCACCACCTTGCTGATTGCGGACAGCCACAGCATCCATTTTCTGGTGCGCGACATTCATGCACTGGACAAGCATAGCCGCAAATTGCTGGATCGATTCCTGTAGCAGGTTAGCGCCGGACCCAATCAAGGAGAAGTCGAGATGAACAAATTGACAGCAGCAATCACCGCCCTGGCTTTCAGCATTCCCGCTCATGCCTTTGACCTCGAAGGCGCGCTGAAAGGTGCAATGGAAAAAGGCGGCACCAGCCAGCCAGCTTCTGCTTCTGCCCCTGCCGCCGGGAGCGGCAGCGTCGACCAGCTCAAGCCCGCCGAAATCAACTCCGGCCTCAAGGAAGCACTGACCCGCGGCTCCGAAGCTGCCGTGGCCCAGCTCGGCAAACAGGATGGTTTCTTTGGCAACGAGGCGCTCAGAATCCCCCTGCCTTCCGGTCTGAAAAAAGCCGAGAAAGCCATGCGCATGATGGGCATGGGCAACCAGGCGGACGAACTGGTATTGTCGATGAACCGCGCCGCGGAGGCCGCCGTGCCGGAGGCGAAAACCCTGCTGGTCAAGTCGGTCAGGGAAATGTCGCTGCAGGACGCCAAAGGCATTCTCACCGGAGGCGACACCGCCGCCACGGACTTTTTTCGCAGGAAGACCGAAACCGAACTGACCAAACGCTTCGGCCCCATCGTCAAAAAGACCACTGACCGGGCAGGCCTCGCCCAGCAGTACAACAAATATGCCGGGACAGCCGCCCAGTTTGGCGCACTCGACAAGAACCAGGCCACGGTCGAGCAGTACGTGACCCAGCAGACGCTGGACCGTCTCTACAAGGTGATCGGCGAGCAGGAGCGCGCGCTGCGCGCCAACCCCATGCAGGCGGGCAGCACCCTGCTGCAGAAGGTCTTTGGCGCGGTTTCTGGAAGATAGGCGAAACTCTTAAAACATGTTGCGATTAACCGAAATAAAACTCCCCATTGCCCATCCTGAAGGCGAAATTCAGGCGGCCATCCTCAAAAGGCTGGATATTCCGGCAAGCGATCTGACCGGCTACACCATTGCCCGCCGCGGCTATGACGCGCGCAAGCCAGATGCCATCCTGTTCGCCTACACACTGGATGTCGAGGTGAAAAATGAAGCGGCGATTCAGAAGCGCCTGAAAAACGACCGCCACCTCTCACCTTCCCCGGACACCCGTTACCAGTTCGTGGCCCAGGCGCCAAAGATCCTGAAGTCGCGCCCGGTCGTGGCCGGGATGGGCCCGGCGGGACTGTTTGCCGCCCTGATCCTGGCGTAGTCAGGGTTTCGTCCGATCATCCTGGAACGCGGCAAGGCCGTGCGCGAGCGCGCCAAGGACACTTTCGGCCTGTGGCGCAAGGGCGTGCTCAACCCTGAATCCAACGTGCAGTTCGGCGAAGGCGGCGCGGGCACCTTTTCCGACGGCAAGCTGCACAGCCAGATCAAGGACCCCAAGCACTACGGCCGGAAAGTGCTGACCGAATTCGTCAAGGCCGGCGCCCCGGAGGAAATCCTCTACGTCAGCAAGCCGCACATCGGCACTTTCCGCTTGGTGAGCATGGTCGAGAAAATGCGCGCCACCATCCTCGAACTCGGCGGCGAAATCCGCTTCCAGAGCCGCGTGGACGATATCGAAATCGAGAACGGCAAGGTGCGCGGCGTGGTACTTGCCAGCGGCGAGCGCATCGCCACCGATCACCTCGTCATGGCCATCGGCCACAGCGCGCGTGACACGGTCCAGATGCTGCATCAACGCGGCGTGTACATGGAAGCCAAGCCTTTTTCCATCGGCTTTCGCATCGAACATCCGCAGTTGCTCATCGACCGCTGCCGCCTCGGCAAGAACGCCGGCAACCCGCTGCTCGGCGCGGCAGATTACAAGCTGGTCCACCATTGCAGGAACGGGCGCTCGGTGTACAGCTTCTGCATGTGCCCCGGCGGCCAGGTGGTGGCCGCCGCCTCCGAGCCGGGGCGCGTGGTGACCAACGGTATGAGCCAGTATTCGCGCAGCGAACGCAATGCCAACAGCGGTATCGTGGTGGGCATCACGCCCGAGGATTATCCGGGCGGCCCGCTGGCAGGCATCGAGTTCCAGCGCAAATGGGAAGAGCGCGCCTTCGAGCTGGGCGGCCGCAATTATGAAGCGCCGGGCCAGCTGGTCGGCGACTTCCTGCAAGGCCAGGCCTCAACGAAATTCGGCTCGGTGCAGCCTTCGTATACACCTGGCGTACATCTGTGCGACCTCGGCACGGCTTTGCCGGACTATGTGATTGAAGCCCTGCGCGAAGCCATTCCCGCCTTCGACAAGGACATCAAGGGATTTTCCATGCACGATGCGGTGCTGACCGGGGTCGAGACGCGCACCTCCTCGCCGGTGCGCATCACGCGCGGGGAAAGTTACCAGAGCCTGAACACGGCAGGACTCTACCCTTCCGGCGAAGGAGCGGGCTATGCGGGGGGGATTCTCTCTGCCGCGATAGACGGGATCAAGGTTGCGGAAGCCGTTGCCCTCGATATCATTCAACATGAACAACCGCTAACCGGATGATCAGGTATATAATTACGCCCTGAATATTTTCCCAGAAAAGTTTAAAGCGCCAGCAAAGTGACCGCAGCTATCCACCCGCAAGAAATCTTGCGCGCCAAAATCAATTTCGAAACATCGCAGATTGCCTGGAAAGAATTGCTACGTTTTTTCGCAAGTGGTACGGTGATCACAGTGAGTCCTGAACTTGATCTGCTTGATGTCGCATGTCAGATATCGGCGGACGACAAGTTGCAGATTGAACAGTGGATGTCCGCGAACAAGCTCGGCAAGGTATCGGACGAGCAGGCCATGACCTGGCTGGAAAGCGATGCCCTGTTATGGTCGGTGGTGGTGAAACCCTGGGTTCTGGTGCAGCAACGAATAAACTAAGGCTTTAAAGGATTGCAATGAAATGTGTGGATGATTTCCGCCTCCGGTTTGGCAAACACGAACTGGTACCGATCATAATTGGCGGAATGGGGGTCGACATATCGACCGCCGAGCTGGCGCTCGAGGCCGCGCGCCTAGGCGGCATCGGACACATTTCAGACGCCATGCTGCCGACCGTGACTGACCGGCGCTACGACACGCATTTCGTCAAGCAGAAGCTCAAGCAGTACAAATACAACCTCGACAACTCCGACAAATCCGCGGTGAAGTTCGATCTCGGTCAGATTGCCGAGGCCACGCGCCTGCATGTCAGCAAGTCGATGGAAGCCAAGCGCGGTGAAGGCATGATCTTCATCAACTGCATGGAAAAACTGACCATGAACGCGCCGCGCGAGACCCTGAGCGTGCGCCTGCGCACCGCGCTGGACGAGGGTATCGACGGCATCACCCTGAGCGCCGGGCTGCACCTCGGCTCTTTCGCGCTGATGGAAGACCATCCGCGTTTCCGCGATGCACACCTGGGCATTATCGTTTCCTCGCTGCGCGCGCTGCAGCTGTTCCTGCGCAAGACCGCCAAGCTCAACCGCCTGCCCGATTTCATCGTGGTCGAAGGGCCGCTGGCCGGCGGCCACCTGGGATTTTCCATCGAAGACTGGGCAAAATACGACCTGCGCACCATCACGCTCGAAGTCATGCAGTACCTCAAGACCGAAAATCTGAACATCCCGGTGATCCCGGCCGGCGGCATCTTCACCGGCAGCGATGCGGTGTCCTTCCTCGAGGAGGGCGCCGCGGCAGTGCAGGTGGCCACCCGCTTCACGGTTGCCGACGAATGCGGCCTGCCCGACAAGGTCATGCAGGAATACTTCAAGGCAAGCGAGGACGACATCGAGGTCAACACCACTTCGCCGACCGGCTACCCCATGCGCATGCTCAAGAACAGCCCGTCGATCGGCTCAGGCATCAGCCCGGGATGCGAATCATACGGCTACCTGCTGGACGGCAACGGCAACTGCTCCTACATCGAAGCCTATAACCGCGAAGTGGCCGCCCACCCGAATGCGAAGAAGATTGCGGTGATGGACAAGACCTGCCTGTGCACCCACATGCGCAACTTCAACTGCTGGACCTGCGCGCATTACACCTACCGCCTCAAGGACACCACGCGCAAGAACGCGGATGGCACCTACCAGATCCTGAGCGCGGAACACATTTTCCGCGACTACCAGTTCAGCGTTGAGCAGAAGATCGCCCTGCCTCCCCAGGAATAAGCGAATCCGATGCAGATGAAGCCCGCCTCCATCTGCATCGCAGCGGCATTGGCCGGATGGATGGCCCTCTCCAGCGCGAATATCGCAGCGGATAACGCCACCACTCCAGCAGTTGCCACGCACAGCGAACGGAAAGCCATTCTCGATGCAGTGCGGAATGAAATTAAACAGCTGCACGGCCTGCGGGTGGTTTTTGTAGTCAGGCAGCTGAAAATCGCCAATAACTGGGCGTGGCTCCACGCCCAGCCGCAATCCCAGGATGGAAAAAGCCGCCACGAAGACGTTGTGGTGCTGCTTCAGAAGCGTGCTGGCCGCTGGGAAATAATGGATATGCCATGTAGCGAAGAAGACAACCCGGATTGCCTTGGCGCCCCTGATTTTCTCAATCGCCTCCAGCTGCGCATCAAGGGTATCCCGCCTGAAATTCTGCCGCCTTGACCGGCCATGGCCCCGCCCCTACCGGGAAATCCCCGTTAAACCTGGTGCCGCCCAAAGCAGAAACCTTGCCTGCCACTGAAACCGCTTAGTGATCCGGCATATTTTATTCCGGACTGCAGGCCGGCCTTTAGGCCGACATTCATGGATAATTCGTGCCGGATCAATAGTGCTACAATCATCGGCATGCCTGAATTTTCTCCTGAAACTGACACTTTCATTGCCGAGTTTGATGCCGCAATCGAGGCGCACATGGACTGGACGCGCCGGATATTGCGCTGTGCGGTGCTGCGCACGTCGCCAGGAGAAGACGTGCTGGCGCCCATGGCGCATACCCTGTGCCGCTTCGGACGCTGGTTCACTTCAAACAGGGCGCATTTTGAAGCCATCAACACGAATTCAGTGCATCAAGTCGAAGCATTGCATCAGGCCATGCACGACGCCATTCGGGCCATCTGTGCCGACGTAATGACCGGCACGCCGGGACAAAAAGCCGATTTGGACACATTCGAGCGTTCACAGTCCGAACTGCTCACCCAATTGGCCAGACTAAAGACATTGACGCTCTCCAATGCCGTCCGGCACGACCCATTGACCGGCTTGCCCCTGCGCTACGGAATCGAAAGCGATTTTTCCCTGTGCCAGAAGGATACCAAGCGCAACTGCACGCTGCTGTATGTTGCGATGATCGACATTGATCATTTCAAGCTTATCAACGATAACTATGGCCATCCGCAAGGCGACAGCGCATTGCGTCATATTGCCGGCACGCTGAAACAATCCCTGCGCGCCAATGATCCCCTGTACCGTTTTGGTGGAGAGGAGTTCCTGTGGCTTATGCGCTGCAAATCGGCTGAAGAGGCAGAGCAATCTGCGCGCCGGATTGTGGCCACGATAAGCACAACACCCGTGCCGATTGCCGGCAGCGAACCACTGACAGTGACGATCACCCTTGGCCTGACGCTGGTAAGAGAGCAAGAGAACATTGCCAACGCAATCAAACGCGCGGACAAGGCGCTTTACGAAGGCAAAAAAGACGGGCGCAACCGCTACGTCATTGCCGATGTTCAGCCTGACTAGCCAAGCCTGCCCAGGGTTTGCAGCGGCGGCTGGCGCAACACGTCCCGAGTCCCGAGCCAGCCTGCCAGAGTCACCCCCAGCACACCAGCGGTCAGGGCAATGATCCACAGCCAGGGGTTGAACTGGTAAGGCAGGTGAAACACGCGCGTCGCCAGGGCATATCCCAGGCCGGTCGCGGCCAGGGCCGCCACGGTCCCGGCCAGCAGGCCGATCAGAATGAATTCTGCCATCTGGCTCAGGAGCAACTGTTTGCCGCTGGCCCCCAGCGTGCGCATGATTGCGGCCTCGACCATGCGTTCCTCCCGGGTGGCTGCAATCGCCGCATACAGGGCCATCAGGCCTGCCGCAAGCGTAAACAGGAAGACGAATTCCACGGTTGAGGCGATCCGCTCCATCATGGCGCGCACTTGATTGATCAGTGCAGCCACGTCGATCACGGTCAGATTGGGAAAGGCCCTGACCATTTCGTCAAGCAGCGCCTCGTTGCCCGCTGGCAGGTAGAAGGCCGTGATGTAGCTGGCCGGGTAAGCCTCCAGCAGGGACGGCGTGGCTATAACGAAGAAATTGACGCGAAAGGAATCCCAGTCGACCTTGCGCAGGCTGGTGACCGTGGCGCTGAAGCTTTGCCCGGCCACCTGATAAGTCAATTCATCGCCGAGATTGATTCCCAGATTCCGGGCAATGCCCTCTTCAACCGACCACTGGGCAGCAGCAGAATGCTTCTCCCACCAGCGCCCGGCAACGATCTGGTTGTCGTCCTGCAATTGAGCGGCCCAGGACAAATTGAATTCCCGCTCCACCAGGCGTTTGGTCCGGTCTTCGGCATAATCCGCAGCGGACACCGCCCGGCCATTGATAGCCAGCAGTCGCCCGCGCACCATGGGAAACAGCTCTGTGGAAGCCATGCCGTGGCTGCCGAGAAAAGCCTGCAACGCCGGCACCTGGTCCGGCTGAATATTGATGACGAAGCGATTGGGGGCATGCATGGGCAAGGTGCTTTGCCAGCTGTGCAACAAGTCGCCGCGTACCAGAGTCAGGAGCAGCAGCGCCGTCAAACCCAGCCCAAGCGCCACCACCTGGCTGGCACTGGCATGACGCCGCCGCACCAGATTGGCCAGGCCATAACGCCAGGTGATGCCCACCACGCCGGCCTTGTGCCGCAACGGCGACAGCAAGCGAATCAGGGCATGCGTCAGCAACAGCGCCACCACCACCACGGCTGCCAATCCGGCCAGCACGTAAAGCCCAAGCCTGATCTCGCCCGCCTGCCACAGCAGCAGCGCCAGCAGCACGCCCACGCCAGCGGCGAAGCCGGCCAGATTGATGCGCTGCGGGCCACCCAGTTCGCGACGCAATACCCACAAGGGCGGAACACGCTTCAAACGCTGCAGGAAAGGCAAGGCAAAACCCAGCAATGTGGCCAGGCCGGTGAGGAGGCCATAAGCCAGCGGGGTCCATGAAGGAGCGGGCAAACCGGTAGCAATCAGCCCGCCCAACTGCCGCGCCAGCACCCACTGCGCGCCATAGCCGAGCAGGCAGCCGGCCAGGCTGGCCAGTATGCCGAGCCACAGGAACTGGTAAAGATACAGGAGGAACACTTGTCTCTGGCTTGCCCCGGTGCAGCGCATTACGGCACAGCCATCGAGATGGCGTTCAAGAAAACGCCGCGCCGAAAGCACGATCGCCACTGCCGCCAGAATCAGGCTGGTGAGCGCGGCCAGGTTGAGAAACTTGCCGCCCCGTTCGAGGGCAGAACGAATCTCGGGACGGCCATCGCTGACGCCTTCAAGCTTCTCGCCACGCGACAGGCGCGGCACCGCCCAGCTGCGGTAGGCGGCAATCTCCCGTGGATTTCCGGCCAGCAGGGTGCGGTGGCTGATGCGGCTGCCGGGCTGAATCAGGGCGGTCGCGGGCAAGTCCTGTGCATTCATCATCAGACGGGGCGCGATGCTGAAAAAATCCCCGCCGCGATCCGGCTCGAAGCTCAGTACTGCCGCCACCTGGAAGCGTATGGCCCCAAGCTCCAGCGAATCGCCCGGCGTCAATTGCAACTGCGCCAGCAGACGCGGATCCAGCCACACCGTACCCGGATCTGGAATCCCCTCTGCAACGCGCTCGCCTTCGCCGGACTGAAGGCGCAGCTTGCCGCGCAGCGGGTATCCGGGCGACACCGCCTTGATTTCCGCCAGCTGATTCCCCGTGGCGCTGACGACCATGCTCGGAAAAGTGAGGATGCGAACCGGCGCCAACCCACGCAGACGGGCTTCAGAAAGAAATTCGCTGTTTATCTCATGATCCGCCACCAGCACCAGATCCGCCGCCAGCAACTGGCTCGCTTCGGTGCTCAGGGCCTGATTGACGCTGTCGGTAAAGAAGCCCACGGCGGTCACGCCGCCCACCGCGATGAGCAGCGCAAAACTCAGGGCATGGAGCTCGCCAGCCCGCCATTCGCGCAGCAACATGCGCCAGGACAAACGCAGCAGGTTCATGTTAACAATCTTTGTTCAATAACCACGGAGGGCACGGAGAACACGGAGAAATGCGGTCTGAAGTCTTTTATAGTCTCACCGGAAGGTTGCATACCAAATACGATGCAATCTCTTATTTTTTCTCCGTGCTCTCTGTGATCTCCGTGGTTAAACGAGGTTTCCAGGTTCATGGTTTCACTCCGCCACCAGGTGCCCATCCACAAGACGCAACCTGCGGCCGCAACGGGCTGCCAGTTCGGCATCATGGGTGACCAGCACCAGCGTGGTGCCCTGTTCGCGGTTCAGCTCGAACAGGAGATCGATAATTCGCCCGCCGGTGGCACTGTCAAGATTGCCGGTGGGCTCATCGGCAAGCAACAGCTTGGGCTGTGTGGCGAAGGCGCGCGCAATGGCAACGCGCTGCTGCTCGCCACCGGAAAGATGCTTGGGGTAATGATGCAGGCGCTCGCCCAGGCCTACTCTTTGCAGGACAGACAGCGCCATCTCGCGCGCCGGCGCGATACCGGCCAGCTCCAGCGGCAGCATGACATTCTCGATCGCAGTCAGCGCCGGCAGCAACTGGAAGGACTGAAACACAAAACCGATCAGGCGCCCGCGCAGGGCCGCGCGGCCATCCTCGTCAAGCGCAAACAGATTTTCCCCGTTGATATGCACTTCGCCGCTGGTGGGCAGATCCAGGCCAGCAAGAAGACCCAGCAGCGTGGACTTGCCCGAACCCGAGGCGCCAATAATCGCGACCGACTCGCCGCTGGCTATGTCCAGATCGAGGTGGTGCAATATGGTGAGCATGCCATCGCTGACCGGCACTTGCCTGGACAGGCTGCTCGCCTGCACAATGAATGAGGAAGAAGGAGAATTCATGCTGATTCGCTGGTTATTGTGTGTACTGCTGTTAATCGCTCCGGCAGCCTGGGCCGGACAGGCCATCCTGGTCTTCGGCGACAGCCTGTCCGCCAATTACGGCATTGCCGCCGAAGCGGGCTGGGTGAGTTTACTGCAACAGCGCCTGGACCGTAAGCCGCACGGCTACCACGTCATCAATGCCAGCATCAGCGGCGAAACCACCGCAGGCGGCGCAGCCCGCATCCATGCCGCGCTCGACACCCACCGTCCGGCTATCGTGGTCATCGAGCTGGGCGCCAATGACGGTCTGCGCGGCCTCTCCCTCGGCGCCACCCGGCAAAACCTGGACAGCATCATGCAAGCCTGCCGCAGCCGCAAGGCGCGCATCCTGCTCATCGGCATGCGCCTGCCGCCCAATTATGGTCCGGCCTACACTGCGGGATTTGCCGCGCTCTTCCCCGAACTGGCGAAAAAACACCGCACCGCCCTGCTGCCCTTCCTCCTTGATGGGATTGCCGACAGGCGCGAATGGTTCCAGGCCGACAACCTCCACCCCACAGAAGCGGCACAGGCGGCCATCATGGAGAATGTCTGGGTAAAGCTTCAGTCACTCCTATGACCATGCGCCCCATCGAAATCATCGGGGTTGCCTCGGGCCTCGGTGCGCGCAACCCGGGCTGTGCGGCCGGGCCTGACAGCATAGCGCGATCCGGGCTCGTGCCCAGCCTGCAACAGCAGGCTTGCGACATTAGCTGGCGCACCACCCTGCGCCCTGCCGCCGCGCCCTCTTCACTGCTTGGCATTCAGGCGCTATGCACGGACCTGGCTCGGGAAGTCAGCACAACGATCCACAACGGCAAGCTGCCGCTGGTCATTGGCGGCGACCATTCCTGCGCCGCCGGCACCTGGAGCGGTACCGCGCTGGCGCTCAGGGAAAAAGGCCCGCTTGGCCTGATCTGGATCGATGCCCACATGGACAGCCATACGCCAGAGACGACGCCCAGCGGCTCAATTCATGGCATGCCACTGGCGGCGCTGCTGGGCCATGGCGCGCCGGAACTGGTCAACATCGCCGCCTTCAGCCCAAAAATATTGCCCGAGCATCTTTGCCTGATTGGTGTGCGCAGCTTTGAACCCGGTGAGGCCGATTTGCTTCAGCGCCTCGGCGTGCGGGTATTTTTCATGGCAGAAGTAAAACAGCGCGGCATCGCCCCGGTCATGGCGGATGCCCTCGCCATCGCCCTGCAAGGCACAGCGGGCTTCGGCATCAGCATCGATCTCGATGCATTCAGCCCGGAGGAAAGTCCGGGCGTGGGCACGCCAGTGCGGCATGGCTTGCACCACCTGACGCTGGATAAGGCACTGGGGGGCATCCTGCACCACCCTCGCCTCGCTGCCCTGGAACTGGCCGAATACAACCCGCGGCGCGACCGGGATCAGCGCACACTCAGGCTTATGGCGGATTTGCTCGGCGCATTCTGCCGCCGGAGCGAAACCTAGCTCCGCTTCAATTTGGCGGCAAATTTTTCTCGCAACCTGGCTACCTTTGGCGCCACCACCATGCGGCAATAGGGCTGCTCCGCATGCCGGCTGAAATAGTCCCGGTGGTACTCCTCTGCCGGGTAAAAAACCGGCGCGGGCAAAACCTCGGTCACAATCGGCTGTTCCCATATTCCTTCAGCGGAAAGCGTGGCAATCATTTCCTGCGCGGCGGACTGCTGCTCCGCTGAATGATGGAAAATCACCGAGCGGTACTGCGTCCCGGCATCGTTGCCCTGGAGATTCAGCGTAGTGGGGTCGTGGATGGCAAAAAAGACACTCAGCAATTCCCGGTAAGCGATGACCGAGGGATCAAAGCTCACCTGCACGACTTCGGCATGGCCCGTATCGCCGCGACAGACAGCTTCGTAATCCGGATTCACAGTCTGGCCACCGATGTAGCCTGAAACAACGCCGATCACGCCTTCGAGTTCCTTGAATACCGCCTCCAGGCACCAGAAGCAGCCACCGCCAAACGTGGCAATTTCAGGATATTTATTCATCTGCGCCACACCTCGTGAGTCATGAAAAATCATTCCATTTATTTATGTTTAATCCGGACGCGACAACCCATAAATATTTTTTGTTGGTGGGTTAATAATATTCGGATATTCTTATATACATAAGTTATACGGTTTATACATCTTCTAAAATACTCTTGAGCCTGTAACTTTTGCATCAGAAAATAGAAGTCGTTCCAATAATAGATCAACTGTTCCGGGGGAACTCAAAATGCTAAAAATTCTAGGTGGCTTCGTACTGGGCCTCATATTCATTGCTTTCGTGGGTTATATCATGGCCCCAGGCCTGATGTTTCATGAGCGCGTCAGTCCCTACGGACTGGAAGAAACCGTCGCACGCATCCAGCAGAATATTGAAAGTACCGGCAATGGCTGGTCGCTGTCCGGACTGCGCAACCCTGCCAAGGCAGTACAGAGTGATGGCAGCAACACCCTGCCGGTGCTGATGATTGAAGCTTGCAGCACAAAATACTCTGCTCCGATCCTGAAGGATGACTCGGTGCGCTATCTCTCCATCCTGATGCCCTGCAAAATTTCCGTTTACAAGAAAAATGATGGCAAAACCTACATCGGCAACATGAATGCCGGCCTGATGGGCAGGATGTTCGGTCCGATGGTTGGAGAAGTCATAAGCCACGTGGCGGCGGATCAGGCCAAATTCCTGGAATTCGACCCCAATAAGCCTGCGCCACAGATGAAAGTGGGCACACCAGGCGGTGGTGGTGCAGCGGGTGGTGCGGGTGCTGGCGGTGGCGGCTGTTAAATAGCCTCGCGCATCCATCACCAACCAGAATTCAGGAGGAATCATGTCCATCAGAACAAAAATCATGGCTTGGGCACTCGCAGCCGGCACCGCGCTGACTGCGTTGACCGCCCTGGCCACACCGGCTGCAACGCCTGCAGCAGTCGCAGCAGCACCGGCTGCACCAGCGGCCGAAGCGAAGAAGGCTTCGACCTCAACAGCGGACCACAGCGAGTTCAAGGAGCTGCAGAAGGACTTCAAGGAAGGCCCCGAGGTCACCAAGGCCTGCCTGACCTGCCACACCGAGGCTGCCAAACAGGTTCAACACACCAAGCACTGGACGTGGGAATTCGTCAACCCGCAAACCGACCAGAAGCTGGGCAAAAAGAACATCATCAACAACTTCTGCACTTCCATCTCTTCCAACCAGGCATTCTGTACTGCCTGCCACGTGGGGTATGGCTGGAAGGACGAGAAATTCGATTTCAGCAAGCAGGAGAGTGTGGACTGCGTGGTCTGCCACGACACCACCGGCAAGTATCGCAAGCTGCCGGGCCTTGCCGGACATCCAGCTTACCAGGATACGGAGTTCCCTCCGCATTCAGGCAAAATCGTCAAGGCGGTTGACCTTAAGGACGTGGCTCAACACGTCGGCAAGACCAGCCGCGCGACCTGCGGCGCCTGCCACTTCTACGGCGGCGGCGGCGATGCGGTAAAGCATGGCGATTTGGACAGCACCCTGGCAAATCCAAGCAAATACCTGGACGTGCACATGGCCAAGGACGGTCTCAACTTCACCTGCGGCACCTGCCATGCAACCTCCAGCCACAAAGTGCCCGGCAGCCGTTATGCGCCAACCGCCATGGACAAGGAAAGCGCGCACCTGCGCGGCAAGTCGGACAACAGCAATCCGGCGACCTGCCAGTCCTGCCACGGCAACAAGCCACACCCGGCAAAAATGGCCAAGCTGAACGAGCACACGGAAAAAATCGCCTGTCAGACCTGCCATATTCCGGAATTTGCCCGCGGCATTGCCACCAAGATGAGCTGGGACTGGTCCACCGCAGGCAAGATGAAGGACGGCAAGCCTTTCACCTCGAAAGACAGCGCCGGCCGCAATTCATACGACAGCAAGAAGGGTGATTTCAGCTGGGAAAAAGATGTCATCCCGGAGTACGTCTGGTTCAACGGCAAGGTGGACTACACTCTGCGCGAAACCAAGCTGGACCCGAGCAAAGTCGTAAAAATCAACACCATGAACGGCAGCCCGGATGATGGCAAATCGCTGATCTGGCCGATGAAGGTATTCCGCGGCAAGCAGCCCTACGACAAGGTCTCAAGCACACTGCTGATCCCGCACACCTACGGCCCTGACGACGACACTTCCTTCTGGTCAAATTTCGACTGGGAAAAGTCGCTGACAGCCGGACAGAAATCGGTAGACGGCAGCTACAGCGGCCAGTTCGGGTTCGTCAGTACAGAGATGTCATGGCCCATCACGCATATGGTTGCCCCCAAGGGCGATGCGCTGACCTGTGCGCAATGCCATAGCGAAAATGGCCGCCTCAAGGACGTCAAGGGCATCTACATGCCAGGCCGCGGCGACAACAACAGGATGCTCGACATGGCAGGCTGGGCGCTGGCGCTCCTGACCCTGCTCGGCGTGATCGCCCACGGTGCAGGCCGCATCTACATGAGCAACAGGAAAGGATAAGGTCATGTCTGAAAAAATCTATGTCTTCAAACTCTTCGAGCGCTTCTGGCACTGGTCGCAGGCTTCGCT